>OOAD01001398.1_pt1 | contig 13342 bp, 15 predicted proteins | sample 1671151 | NCBI WGS metagenome assembly OOAD01 (sample SAMN06348127, study PRJEB24527) | human gut metagenome | biome: human gut; feature: ankylosing spondylitis patient; material: feces | host: Homo sapiens | place: China | collected 2015-10
TAAAAGGATTTAAGAACGAGGTTATAAAAAAAGCGAATGACGCAATCATGTCATACGTTTCAAAAAACAGCAAGAAAAAGGCATAAAAAAATATTAGGAAGATAACTGCCATTACCTCCCTAATATATAACTGACCGGCTTATGCTTACTTCCCGACCGGTCACAAAAATTAATACAAACTACAGTTTAGTTACCACCACCTGTGTGCTGACGGTTGGAAGTAGCAACCTCAATTACTACATTACCGTGGCATGTACCTGAAGCCGACTTACCGAGTGCACTTGCCGATACACCCCATTCTTCCTGCACACCACTGATTTCCAACATAGTACCTACCGGCAATGTAACATTGATAGGATAAGAGCCGTTGAGTGTAGTCGCCGTTGCACCGAAACGCTGTGCCAACTCTTCTATCAAAAGAGCAGTCAGTTTGCTCACAGTACCTTCAGTGCTGATTTCAGTACCCACCTTATAGGTATAAGCAGCCTCACCCACAGACATATCCTTAGAGCCATACAGGTTGTCCCATTTGCTTTGTTCAAACTCTACAGCTTCCGTACTCTTCTTCTCAGAGAATTCCACACCGAGGAACAGACCATAAGAAGCGAACTCACTAGCAGCAACGACTACATGGCTGTCTTCGACACGGCTGTCCGCCTTCACCCATTCACCGTTCTTATACTGCTTGACTTCCACCTTACCTGCCAGTTCGGTATCCAGCTCGAAACTCAGCTCGATAGCCTTTTTCAAAGAAACACCCTCCTTGTCACAAGAAAGAGCGGCACCGACCAACATGGTCTCACCGGCAGCACGTGTCACTACATCTTCCTCCCTATAAAGCGGAGAGATAATGACCTTCACATCTGTATCCACGGTACCGGCAGCGACTTCAACTTTCATTTCCACCTTGGCTTCCTCATTGCCTTTCAATGTTTCCGTTTCCACTTTTCCCTCACTTGGTGCATCAGCCGATACACCTACTTCCTTCTTCACGTCAGAAGCAAGTGCCGCATTCCACACCAGATTCTGAGCCTTTTTCACATCCGCAACAGTCAATGTTCCTGTATGTGACAACTTACCTTCGGCTTCCGCTTTCAGTTGGTAAGTACCCGCCTTGACATCCTTAAACAGATAAACACCGTTGGCATCGGTCGTGGCAGAATTATCTGCACCCAATGAAACCTTCGCACCTGAAATTCCCCCACCGCTCAGACTTGTGACAACTCCGGTCAACGTATTGGAAGCAACCTCAACTACAGGCGGAGTCACATTGTCATAATCAGGATCATCGTCACTACAACCGGCAACCCCCATGGTCAAACCGGCAATCAGAAGCATATAAGCTCCTCTTCTTACAAAATTGTACATAGTAAAATAATTAAATTTAAAAATTATGTTTAGTTATATCATTTACAACAGATTGATGCAAAAGCACACCCCTCCGGAAAAATATTTGCCGTTTTGCAGCGAAGACTGTACCAGCAAGTGCTTCCACAATTTCCAGTCAAAGCCCACGTTCACATCATCGCCCGTATACTCCGCTATCAACCGGAAATTCTTCTGAAACGAAGGGCTGAACGTAATACCGCCCACCGGCCCGTTCCATTTCGAGTTCAGACTCCACCGCCAGTGCCGGTAAGCCATGTGCACACCCAGCACATTCCCTTTCAGCCGGAAATGCTTGGACAATGCCACATAATAATTGGAAAAATAGCTGTTTACCACACGCGATACATCCGTCTCATGCTGCGTCTTCAGCCAGTTTACACGGAAATCCAGGTCATTGACCCCTATCGCCACACTCGGCCACCACTTACCCGGCTTCTCACGAACCGGCTGTAGCTTGAGCGAAAAATAACGGTCCTTGCGGTGCAGCCCCGGATGTTCCTTATCTTCCACACCGTCAACAATCTTCGTCGATTTCAAAAGCGTACAAGTATACGCAATCTCCATCCACCTGAACGGCGTGATACTCAGGTAATAACCCATCGTATGATATTTATCGCCTTTATATGTCAGCACATTCGGAGTAAACTCCCGATTCAGGAAATGCACCCCTGCGCGTGCCTCCCCCTCTTCACCCATGTCCGCCGAAGGAACATGTATCAAACCGCTCATGCCCGTATACTGCTGTGCCACGGCCGGCACCAAAAACAGCAATGCCATAAAGCACCCCATTATATATCTCATTTTCATTCAGTGCCTCCTTTCTGCCGAACTGTAAAATCAGGCGTCATGCCATTCGCCCCCCAGTCCGACCGGCTGCGGTCAAACCATCCTTCCCGTTCATTCTCTTCGGGATCGGTCGTATACATTTTACCCGCATAAGCATCCGCCTCCTGATTATACGTCAAGCGGAAATTGGATGCCGGGCGGAAACGCACCCTCCTGTTACTCCGTTTATAAGGAGGAATCATCATAACCACCTTAAAACCGAAATTCTCTTTTCCCTTATCGGTATATTGGGCAAACACCCCCACCGTGCAATGCCGGAAATGCCTCATCGCTTCTCCCTGCACACCGCAGTCTTCATACAGAAAACGGCCGCCGCGCACCCGGAATTCCGTATTCACCCCACTCAGATAAGCACGTACCCCGGCAAGAGCCGTCAAACGCTCCATCGGACTACATTCCCATCCTGCTGCCATGGAACAAAAACCCGTCCATCCCGCCTGTGCGTCCAAGGCAAGCCAGTCCGTAGCCGCATACATCCACTTCACATCCAGTCCGTAGCGTTCCATCGCAAACAGTCCTCCGCTCACTTTCAGAAAATGCTTCCGGTGCCAGTCCCATTCCTTGCTAAGCACAGCCATGTTCAGACGGACTTTCTTATAACGATCGCCATAATCATTATAAACAGGCACAATGACCTGTCCCGCCAACTGCCAGCGGTTTCCCATATACCACTTCACTCCGGGTGTCAGGTTCACCAGCACCTCATATATCTTATTATGAAAAATATCACGATAATGCAATTCGGCTCCCATAAACACATCCACCCGCGTGTTCTCTGCCGACTGTGCCCTTCCGGTGCAAACAAACAGCGCCGACAGACATAACGGCAAAATCCACCGGTGCATGGTTCTACTTATCCAAGACTTCATACACCGAATGTTTGCTCTTGAACTCGGGAACCATTTCCTTCATACGTCTTACAATACCCATATCATCCTCTTTCACGCTGGAAGCCACCAGCTCATCCACCTGCCGGCACACATCGGCATAATCATACTCACGCACCTGCGCAATCTTGATTTTAGGATGAAAAGTAGGCTTGGTCGTCTCTTCTTCATTCAATACCTCCTCATACAGTTTCTCACCGTCGCGCAATCCTGTAAACTTAATCTCCACATTCTTGGCTCCGCTTAACTGAATCATACGTCGGGCAAGATCCACAATCTTCACCGGCTTACCCATATCGAACACGAAAATCTCACCGCCATTGCCCATCGTTCCCGCCTCAAGCACCAGCTTACAAGCTTCGGGAATCAACATAAAGAAACGGATAATATCGGGATGCGTCACCGTTATCGGTCCGCCCTGCTTGATTTGTTCCTTAAACAGCGGAATAACCGAACCGTTCGAGCCCAGCACATTACCGAAACGCGTAGTGACAAACTGAGTGACTCCCTCCACTTTGCCATCCTTCACCGCCTTATCCAGACTCTGCACATAAATTTCGCAGATACGCTTGGAGCACCCCATCACATTGGTGGGATTCACCGCCTTGTCCGTAGACACCATCACAAACTTCTTCGCCCGATACTTCACAGCCAAGTCTGCAATGATACGCGTACCCTCCACATTGTTACGCACACTCTCTCCCGGATTATTCTCCATCATAGGCACATGCTTATACGCCGCCGCATGAAACACATAATCGGGACGATATATACTGAAAATCTCCTCCATGCGTTCCTTCATGCAAATATCACTCACGATGGTTTCCGCCTCGATGTCGGGCCATTTGCGCGCCATCATCAGACGCACATCATGCAAAGGCGTCTCCGCCTGATCTATCAGAATAAGCTTTTGCGGAGTAAATTTGGCAATCTGGCGCACTATCTCGCTTCCGATGCTGCCGGCAGCTCCCGTTATCAGAATACTCTTTCCGGTAAGCAATTCCTCCACCGCTTTCAAGTCGATTTCTATCTTGTCGCGAGGCAGCAAATCTTCAATATCCACCTCCTTGAGCTGACGATGGTCAAGATCACTCTTACCGTCCCACTCCTGCGCGGCAGGAATCATATAAATTCGTATACCTGCCTTCATCAGCCTCTCCACCATTTCGGGATTATTCCGAATCGCCTCATTCTTCAAGGGAGAAACCAGCAAAGTATGCACTCCGAAGTCCTCCATCTTCTCCACCAAATGCTCATCGTTGGGATAAACCCGCTTCCCCATCAGGAAGCGGCCCTGCATATCCTGCATATCCGAAACGAAACCGCTCACGACGTATCGGGAATCAACCTGGTTGCGGATACTCTTCGCCAGTCCCACTCCGCCGGCTTTCACCCCATAGATAAACACACGTTTTCCGCGTTTCCTGTTAAAAGTAGAGTCATACAGATATTTCACAAAAACCCGCACGCTCCACATAATCATGACAGCCAGCAATGCGGCAATTCCGATATCCCTCATACCGACTGCCATCAACCAACAATCCTCATTCAGCAGATACCTGACGCCTATAATCATCAGCAAGCCCGTAATCATGGCAAAACCCATCCGCTGCAAATCGATAAACGAAGAATAACGAATCACCCCCGAATACGTATGAAACATCCGAAAGCTCACAACATAGAACAACAAATAAAAGCAGAAAGCCCCTGTCAGTTGTACAAAGTTCTGCAATAAAGAAAGTGTTCCGTTATTCAAAGCATAAACCAACACATCCGCGCCCAGCACTATCAGGCAATCCAAAACGAATATACACCAATACGGCAGTGCATCTTTCGAAAAATACCAGTTTGATAATTTCCAAATCATATCCAAATACCGATAATAATCCATTATCCTTTTATACAATCCTTTATTGTCTGCACAATGTATGCCACATCCTCGTCACTTACACAAGGGCCCGCAGGGAGACACAGTCCGGTCCTGAAGATTTCCTCTTCCACCCCGTTGGTATAAACAGGCGCATCCGCATACACCGGCTGCTTGTGCATCGGCTTCCACACAGGTCGTACTTCTATCTTTCCGGCAAGCATGAAAACACGCATTGCTTCCACATTCTCATTAGGCTGGCAATCCGTGGTGGCACTGTCCACCGCCTTAATCACCCCGGCAGCTCCTCCCACCGCAGTCTTGACCACTTCCTTATACGCGTTCTCCTGACCGACAACCTTTACATCAGGATCGATGGTAGCCGTACACAGCCAGAAGTTGGCATCATAACGCACATCCTCAGGCTGCTTATGCATACGTATGCCCTTCACATCCTTCAACAGTTCTTCATACAAAGCCTGCACATGCTTATGATGAGCAATGTGCGCCTCCGCCACGGTCATCTGTCCGCGACCGATACCGGCACAAATATTACTCATACGATAATTGTAGCCGATTGCCGTATGCTGATAATAAGGATAAGCATCGCGTGCCTGAGTAGCATACCACATAATGGTATTTTTATCTTCTGCATTCCGGCAAATCAAAGCACCGCCGCCCGAAGTGGTAATCATCTTATTGCCGTTGAATGACAACACGCCAAACTTGCCGAAAGTGCCCAGCACCCTGCCGTCGAACTTGGAACCGAACCCTTCCGCCGCATCCTCCACCACAGGAATATCATAGCGGTTTGCAATCTCCATAATTCTCTCACAGTCGTATGGCATACCGTAGAGCGCCACCGGAACAATCGCCTTGGGCTTCTTTCCCGTTTTCTCCATACGGTCTTTGATAGCTTCCTCCAGCAACACCGGGTCCATATTCCACGTATCTTTTTCAGAACCGACAAACACAGGCTTTGCACCCAGATAAGTAACCGGATGCGACGAAGCACAAAAGGTAAAGCTTTGTACCAAAACTTCATCACCCGCCTGAACGCCACAGCCAATCAATGCAAGATGCACCGCTGCCGTTCCCGCCGACAAAGTTCTTGAGGTCTTCCTCAAAAGCATTTACATTGGGACCCAAAGGCACTACCCAGTTGGTATCGAATGCTTCCTTCACATACTTCTGCTCTATTCCATCTTCACTCATGTGAGCAAGACAGAGGTAAATTGTTTTTTCAGGAATGTAACTCATAATTTTTATTCAATCTATTTATATAATAGTTTACCATACTTTTTCCAATAATAGCAGAATTACTAATGAACACTCCTATTATATCGTGAGGGAAAAAGAATAGACATTACAGTATAGAGAAATCATCATTAACCAAGTCCGATTTCTTTCGTATCACCACATCATCATACATCAACATCAGTACATCTTCATCATACTGTCCTATCTGCGAGTTATTTTCTATCCCATTCATATTGTTCCAGATCAGAGGGAAGAAATCGACACCCGCCCCATATGCATGCAGATAGGCACCACCGAAACGCGGATTCACTTCTGATAAATAATACTGACCGTCTTTTATGAAAAAGTCCATATCAAGCGGACCACAGAATTTGAACACCGATGCTATTTTCTCAATAAAAGCAAACAATTTGGGGTCTTTATAGGAAATTGTCTTACTTGCTCCACCAATGCGGGTTTCAATCTTACGTTTAGAAAAAGCTGCGACAGCTTTATGACTGATAGCATCTACATACACATCTGCATCACAATCTCCCCCGGTCATCAGTTCCTGAATGATATAATCATGTTCACCGGAAAACCAATCAGCCTCAGCTTGCTCCATTGTATTCACTTTATGAGCCCCTACACTGCCACTGCCACACACGGGTTTCATAAACACAGGAAAAGAGATTTTACCCTCATCCACCCCCTTCTTAAACTCATCAAAATCATGATAAGTCAGTGGAGTAGGAATACCTTTCTCTGTAAGATATTTAAACATTTCATACTTATCAAAACAGCAACGGGCAGTAATCTCGTCAGCAGGACAAAGAGGCAGTACACCCTCCTTCAGAAATCTCTCACGGTTTGCAGAGAGAATCTCAATCTCGGGATCAATGAGCGTGGTTATAGCCTTTACATTGGCTTTTTTACAGATGTCGATTACCGTGTCAACATACTCGGGAGCATTAATGCGCGGAACGACATATTCATTTGTCGCAAAATAAAGTGCGGGGGCTGTTGCATTATTATCGGTTGCATTGATATCACATTTTGAGCCGATTGATTCTTGTGCATTACGAAGCAAGCGACCACGTCGCCCTGCACTACAAAACAAAATACTAGGTTTCATTGAATTTATATATTTGATTTTTGCATATATTCTTTTGCTGTCCATTTATCACGAATCAGCTTCATACCATCGGAAGAAAGCGAATACACCCTTGGGAAATAGTTGATGAACATCGGTGTCAGCGTTAAGGTATAGGCACCCACATTCTTATATTCAATCATATCGCCTACACACAGCTCCGGTTGGTTTTCCAATCGGAACAATTGGTCGTACTCCAAGCAGGTCGCACCCGCCACTATTTGTAACGGCACAACTTCCGCTTCCTCTTTTTCCCTGTGTATTTCTGTCATATACCGTTCTTTTCGAAAAAAAGGATCTACATCATTGCGACTGCCATCTGTCGTAAGTAGAATACAATCGGGCAAATGCTTTGTGTCAATTACCCTCGAATAATAGCTGAAAGCAGCAGCAGTCAGCGCATTACCCGGCTCTACGATAATAGTCAGTTTCTCCAATCCTTGCTTCTGTAGAGATTCATAGATAGCTTCTGCGTACTCATCGAAGGTGGGAGCATTGTGAAAAATACCATAATAGCCACCGCCTACATCAAGATAATCAAGCTCTAATTGATACTTCTTGATTACACTTGCAGCATAAGCAACAATGTTTTGATAAAATCGGACACTTCTGCTATGACTGGTTCGATGAATATGCAATCCTGCCAATCTTACCTGAGGAATACTTCTTATTGCTTCAAGAGCATTAGAAAACTCTTCCGTTACATCATTAAAACCAAAACGACTAAAATCATTCTCACCTTCAGCATCTTCAGGGGAAATATCCGAAATATTCACACTGAGCCGGATACCAACCTTATAATGTCCATCAGCCGGCAGTTCCTTCAGCCAAGCTATTTCTCGATGAGTTTCAACATTAACCACCGCACCGTTCATTACAGCTTCAAGAAACCGGGATTTCGATTTCATCGGTCCATTAAAGATAATCTCTTTCATCCCATAGCCGCACGCCAAAGCAAGTTCCAATTCATCATCCGAAACGACCTCAGCAAAGCAACCGAAATCCTTTGCCTTCGCTACAGCATACGGCAGAGAATTTGTCTTTACTGAATAACCTACAGTACAATGTGAAAAACGTCTTCTCAATGATTTATAAAACTCGCTAATTCCCCTATTCAATTCTTGCTCATCCAACAAAAAACAAGGGGTTTGTAATACATTTTTTAACAACTGATTCATTTTATATTTAAGTCCAATGACCGACAAAGTCAGTCCATTCTAACCTGTCTTTATGAGAAACTACATACTCAATCACCTCTTCGGTGCGATTATCATATATAGGAGAGTTATTACATAATTGCTCCAGAATTATACCTGGCCACCCAAGATTAACTTCAATAAAAACCGGCTTATCATTCTCATCTAAAGCAAAATCCCAAGCAGCATGTCCCATCATAGGAAGATATCTTTTATGACTCCATAAAGCAAGCTCCACAAGGTTTCCCACTTCTGATATTTTCACCTTAGAGTAGGCTTCGCCAAAAGCGGTCTTCTTGAATCTATTTAATTTCGAATCAAAAGCCAATCCTGTAAACTGACCTTCAGCATCCACTCCACAGCAAATGCCACCCGCACCACCATTGTCAACGATAGCCCCCTCACGTCCATGACGAAACATGATATTTACCACACTAACTTTTCCATTAAGAAACAAAGTATTAATTCGGAATGTATTTAAAGAGCTCTTATTAAATTGTGCAGTTTTAGCACTCTGATGAACTACACTTTGGCAAATCCAAAAATTTCCCATTGATTGAAATTTAGTTGCCAATTCTTGTTCATTTAATGAGTCTAAATCCAAAAGTCGCACACCATCACCACTACAACTATCAGCTGATGGTTTTATAATTACTTGTTTTACCCCCCCCCGAAAAAAACTTACAACATTTAAATCTCTATAACTAAATGTCTCATTCTCTCCAAGCACTACCCCATTCATACAATTCATCACAGTCTGAGGCTTAGGTAAATCAGAAAACAGCAACGGATACATATTTTTATTTTGCAAACAATACACAAAACGTATTGGATTCAGCACCCGGAGCATATATTTAACATACAAATCATCTGGAACAAAAGCCGGATTAAACCTCAAATGAGTTTTATAGAATGACCAACTCCTATAATCTTTTTTTGCACTGATACAACTCCAAAGATCGTCTACCTCATTACACTCCTGTTTTGTTAATGGTACACATTTCGTAATTTGCAGTTTAGGAGCAAGTTCCAAATTTATAGCTTGTTTTGCCATCCGTGAAGAGAGCAACTCTAATAAAAAATTCTCCAATCTTTCTCTCATAACTATATCCATTCTTTAGTCTTTGCATACCAACCATGCGTACCGAAAAACTCCATAAGCTCATAGTCCGGATTATGATTCCCTTCTATCAATTCAATACCGTCATCGGTTATTGCAATATCCCAACCTATAAAACGACATTGAGGAAGCATCTTTGCAGCATTTGTAATATCCACGATTACTTTATCCCAATTAGGTATTTGATAACCATAGACAATCTTATTCGTTCCAGGGTGTATTTTGTGTTTTATATGATCCTTTGAGAAACTAGGAGTAATCAGAACACCTAGTTCCAAATCAACCTCATAGCAACACCCTCCTGCACAATAGTTATCAACAATAGCATCACCAATCCCTGCACGTAATATCGATTTAAAACAATGAACATTTCCACTTTTGTCAAGTATAGTGTGCATTCTTATAGTATTGACCGAACGACCACCCATATTCATATCTTTATGCTGTTTAATGCATTGCTCAACCATTATATTCTCTTTGGAAAGTTCTTCATAAACTTTCTTTCTCTCGTCCTCATCCTTCGGCAACTGTAACCCATGAACACCCTTCCCTTCGCACAAATCCAAAGGCTTTACTATAACAAAACTATGCTTATCAGCGAACTTACAAAAAGTGGTAAAATCTGTTTCCGGCATATACATCCATTCACGCTGTACGTATGGAGCAAAGTGTATATTAAAATCTCTTTTATTTTCCAACAAATGAACATAATCAGGATGGTTTAGCCTTTTAAAGACTTTTACAAATCGTCGATATGTCATAGATTCTTTTCTATCAATAGATGATTGTCTATAAAAGTCACCATACACATATTGACGGATTAAGCAACCATGCCTTGCTGCGCACCAAAGATAATCAAACCAATAAGAGAATTCTTCCCCCTTACTATTCGCCAACTTAGATATTTCTCTACGGCACTTACCCAAGTATTGTATATAGTTTTTCACATTCATATTCTATACTATTTATTTACTTTAATTATAGCCATTGAATTCTTCCATTGTTACTGTTGCAGTTTTCTCAGATGTATTGATATCCTCTTTCAAAAGCACTTTCTTAATAGTAGTAAAGATTACCACCAAATCTGTTTTCAGACTTATATGATCCACATACCACACATCCAACTCAAACTTCTTTGTCCATGACAAATTATTACGTCCGTGGCACTGCGCCCAACCGGAAATGCCGGGACGGACATCGTGACGACGCATCTGCTCTTTACTGTAAAGAGGGAGATATTTTACCAACAACGGACGTGGACCAATCAATGCCATGTCGCCTTTCAGCACATTGAACAGCTGTGGAAGCTCATCGATAGAAGTATTACGTACAAACCGACCAAATTTCGTGATACGCTGCACATCCGGAAGAAGTCTGCCCGATGCATCCTTACGCTCGTTCATCGTCTTGAATTTTATAATCTTAAATATCTTTCCATGCAAACCGGGACGTTCCTGTAAGAAAAATGCTCCGGCTCCCTCATTGAAAACATAAAGAAGAATGGTGATGACCAACAAGACAGGACTAATGGCCAAAAGAACCATTAATGCTATCGAAAAATCTATAATACGTTTAAAAAAATGCGCATACATCTCATCTATTTTTTACAGTTCTTGGGATAATCGGTCTTTACACCCCACAATTGAGCCATAGGCTCCTCTTCCATCTCTTTCTTAAAGTCGCGAAGTTGGTCAATATAGCTGAACTCTGGCTTATAATCAAGTTCGCTGAACGTTTTGCTCACATCGAAAGCATTCTCCAAAGGGTCGGATTTCTCAGGGCAATAAATCATCTGGGAAGGTTTGTCTTTGGGAGAAAATACCTCGATGATACCCTTTATCTGTTCCTCAAGCGATACCTGCCATCCATTACCCACATTGTACATACCGCCTTCAAGCGGAGATGACACACACTTTTCTACCACCCGTACAAAGTCTTTGATATAAACCATCTCTTTGGCCTTTTTGCAGTTTCCCCACACTTCAATCGGAAGACTTTTTGAAGCCCTGTCCATAAGCATACGATAGGGCATTAGATGAAACTGGAAATCACGATAGTGGTAAGCGTTGGGATGATACTGATAGATGGTGAAAAAACGCAATATGAAACGGCTGAATCCATACTCGGCATGATAATGCTCAATGAGATCCACCGCTGCATTTTTAGCAATGGTATATACACTATGGTCACCGGTAAGCGGAAAATGACGAGGAGCATCCACCGGTATCACAGAACCATTATTATGATATTTGCACATATCCGAAGGTGTTTGCGGAAAAATGATTTTCTTGCAACCACACGAACGCATATATTCGAGTACATTAAGCGTTCCAATGGTGATTGATTTCACTAATCCGGCTGCATCGAAAGAGTAACGAGAAGGCAATTCTCCCGCGAAATGAGCCACACAATCAATGTGTTCTGAAGGCAATTGCTTAAACTCTTCCGGATTCATTATATCCACCGAATAATATTTCATACCTTTTGAAGCGAAAAAGCCATTATCATTCTTACGATGACCCACAGCAATTACGTCATATCCTACAGCTTTCAGGTGGAGCGCAACATAAGCACCCAAGTTACCAGTCGCTCCAAAAACTATTACTGTTTTCATTCTTTAATATGTTATTTATTATTTTTATACCACACAAGGTGACTAAAACCAATATAGAACAAATGACAGCCGGCACACAATACAATAACAAAATCAAGCCAACGCTTTAAATACTTACGATACATGGTCTTTCTTCTTTTTTTATCTACTTTTATCTACCGTTTTTAACTCCCATTCATTCTCCATTACCACATTCCACCATTCACGTTTCACTGCTTCCATCTGAGTCTCCACACCGCAATCACGGCAGTTGATAATCAGAAAATGAATAATAACAGCATAAAAACTCAAATCATCAGTTTACCTTTAAGAGTCCTGTAGTAACAAGAGGGACTCATACGAACGTCTTTACAAACCTCTGAATTACGCAATCCGGCAGCTTTAACAAGCACTTTGATGCTTGCTGCCAACTTCTCTGTATCGAACTGTCTGTTCTTCATCTTACTTTCTTTTATTAATTGTTAATTATATACAACAAACGTGTCTTTACTTCTCCCTAGCGGGAAGTAATACCAACTTATTCTTTCCTAACTTCGCAAGAATTAACTTAAAACAATATCTCTTATGGCTATAAAAGCACTGAAACAAAACGTATCCATCTGTGAAATACAGAAAATGATTCACCAATGGAAGGCATGGGGAGTCAGCGACTCTGCCTGTCTGAAATTACTGGATCTTTATCTGGGTATGCCCCATTTCATGAATGAAGATGGAGTATACCCCATCAACAACCTCTATCAAATTTGTCTGGCACTAAAAACCATACATACTTCGGACATATTGGAATACATCAAAAAATGCAAATCATTCGAACTGGTATGGAATGAAAACCGAACTGAGATTCTCGCATTCTTCACTCCCTTATGGCATCATCAATCGACGAATTCTATTTCTGCTCCGGTTTCTCCGGCGGTTTCTCCCGCAGTTTCTCCCGAATGCGGGCCGGGCCATAACCAAGGCCGGCGCAGTGGCGCACCAAGATTGCTGCGTAATCTGCATCGTTGATGGCACCAATGGCCTCCAGCCACTCA
>OOAD01001403.1_pt1 | contig 13301 bp, 13 predicted proteins | sample 1671151 | NCBI WGS metagenome assembly OOAD01 (sample SAMN06348127, study PRJEB24527) | human gut metagenome | biome: human gut; feature: ankylosing spondylitis patient; material: feces | host: Homo sapiens | place: China | collected 2015-10
CCCTCGGGAGAGCCCACAACTACGAAAGCGGAGCGTGTAGTTATAGTGGGCTATATCAAGGGCAAGCCCTTGTCTGTCCGCTACAGCCTACGGCTTCCGCTCTCCTCCATTAAGGAGGGTTTTCATCGCCACTGCCGATTGGGGATGTACTGACCAGTACAAGGTCGAAATCATCTATCAGCTTTTGCAGGACGGGGTTCTTCTCTATCATCCGCCGGAGGACTTTTTCCGCCTCTACAAGATGATTGGCTGTACACATTATTTTACTTTCTCGTATCTGGAAGACAATCCAGTCGGCTATGTCGATATGGGCTGCCTTCTGTTCCGGTGTGGCGTTCTTCTCTATGATGTCAGACACGACAACCTTGCAATAGGTCATGTCCCTGGCATGCTGTTTCCACTCCGAATATCCGTCCGCATCGGGAAAGAGAAGCACGGTTCGTCCGCTCAGCACACGGAGCTTTTCCTCTCTCAACTGGCTTTTGCCGCCTGTCGCCAGCCATACATAACCGGGAAAGAGGGCAGAGCCGATAACGGCACTCTTTTCGGATTCCACCAAGACCGCTACCTTGTCGGGATAGACATTCAGCAGGTGTTCCCCGAACAGGCATTGGGAAAGTTGCCAATCCTCCGGCAGTACCCGTTGCCTTTTCAGTATGCTGTGTATCCAGTCCACTGCCGACACCTCTCCTCCCTTGATACGGTGTCCGTCCTCTGGATTGTACTGCATCACCTTGCCCGTGCGTACCCTGTTTGTGCGGTCTATCTGCCAGAAGATGACAGCCCCGTCACGGGTTGCTCCAAGACGGTACTCTTCCAGCAACCGCTTCAACACTTCCTTTGCCTTGCTGCCGTAATAGGAATCAAGGAGCGAGGAAATGAAGCGGAAGAAGTTGCTGTGCACGCTTTGCGACCTCTCCACATACTTTGGCGGTATGTAGCCTATGCTTGCTTTTGGTGATGTCTGTCCGGGCTTCCGTTCTGACCTTTGCCTGTCAAAAGAGAACCCCTTGTCGGTATGGCATTCGGGGTGGTCGTGGAAATACTCCTTGGGAGTATAATGATACCCGCAACTGCTCTCATGATTGCACCTGCCGACAGACGGATGCAGGAGCATACCGCTTTCATCCACATAACATGTGAAAGAACGCTTGTCCCCGCAATTCGGGCAAGTATGCCGTGTTGCCGTTCCTTTATATTTCTGTAACGAATAGTTGCTCATGGCTTGTCTTTGTTTTTGAGTTTTTCGATTGTTGTCCCGCTGTCCCATTGTCCCGTCCCTATAAGACTTGGGACAGTGGGACACCCCGGGACACCTTGGGACATCAGGCTTCTGCCTGTATCATCCCTTGTACCGTAAATGAAGCGGTTATCCTTTATACAGCTATGTGCAGACTGCTTTTTCATGCCTTATTCTCCTCTTTCCCATATCCTGTAAACAACTCTGCCTGCTTTGTTTCTCTTACTGTCCCGCTTGTCCCATGCTGTCCCACCTGTCCCATTGTCCCACTTCCTGTCTGTTGGGACAGCGGGACACTTGGGACGGCTGCATTCCTGTCCTCCTTGCTGCGCTGGATTATCCGGCTGACGGTGGACTTGCCGCAGTTCACCTGTGAGGCTATCTCCCTGACGGACTTGCCGGACTGGGACAATTGCAGGATTTGGCAATCCCTCTGGCTGGATTCGTTGTCACCCAGTTTCTTCAGGTGTTCCTTTTCCGTTGAATAACCCCTGAACACGAATTGCAGGAAAGCGTCCACCTTCTCAATCTCGTAGATGATTACATTGTCCGCATCGTGGGAGAATGTCCCGTACCGGACTTTGAGCTGCTTCACATAGCGAAGCCCTCCGTCCTGCGCACTCTTCCCGATGGCGAACACGCTGTCAAAGAAATTGTAGAGCCGTTTGCTTCCGGCAAGGTCGTTGGAAGTGATGGGACAGTCCAAAGAGCGTTTGGGTGTATGTGCCAGAACAAGGACGGACAATCCGTATCTCTTTTTGAGGTTGTTGAGCTGTATCATCAGCCGTCCTGCCGCATCGCCTTTCTCCATGGCGCAGCACAGGTAGGTAAGATTGTCAACGATGAAGATTTTGCACCCGGTTTGCAGAGCCATCTGTTCTATGCCTCCCATGATGGCTTCCTCGAAATCGGCTTCCAGCAACGAATTGCAGTCAAGCGATACCCGGTACAGCCTTTCAGGAAAGATGTATGGCGTTCCATGCTCGCTGGTATAGCGTAGCTGGAACTGTTTTTCGGAGAGTTCAAAGTCCAGATACAGCACATCGTCAGTCCGGGCGATACGGTCGGCTATCTGCACGGCAAGGATGGACTTGCCCACATTGGAATCCGCAAAGAGGCAGGACAGTTCCCCCTCATACCAGAAACTGTCCCAGAGCGCACGGGGCGTGGGCAGCAGCGATGCTTCGAGTATCGTCCGGTTGGCGGTCTTGATACTCATCACGCCGATGCTGTCCGGCATCCCGTGCTGTACTTGGGTCGCCCTCGTCAGGTCGCCATGTATCAGACTGATATAATTCTTGTCCTCTTCCATGACGTTTACCAATTACGCGGAGCGGGCTTGCGGCGGTGGGAAGAATATAAGGATTCGCTCAGTTCCTCATCGGACAGGGGTACGGGATTCTTCCGGGAGGATTCCAGCCATTTGTCCAGTTCGTCCCTGTAAAGGCAATATCGTTTGCCGGGCTTGGTGGCGGGAATGCTTCCCTCCGACAGCTTCATGTAGAGCGTGCCTTTGGGAATGCCCAGATATTCCGCCGCCTCTTCCACTGACATGGGGACATGGGTGTCCACCGCCCTTGCGTTGTTCACACTGCGCTGCTCAGTAAGCAGGCTTCTAAGGCTCATCACCTCGTCCCGAAGCTGAGCCACAATCTCCGGGAGGTCGTTGAATGTAATCACTGTTTTTTCCATTTGCGTACTCGCCTCTTTTGTAAGGCTTGGCGCAAAGGACTGGAATGATACAGCCGTGAATATCTCCACGAAAGGTCATTGCAAAATAATTCCCGAATAACGATGCCCAACCGCAAATGACGGGTAAAGTTATTCGGGAATTATTGTATAACAGAGGATTATGAGTTTTGGCTGTTTGTCGTTATTATCGTGATTACTCTAAAACAGGCTTAAATCCGCTTCTCCTGCACATAATCCGCAGGATAATGGAAATCCAGTCTGCCGTTTTCAGGCTCGTCAATGGGAATCAGTGTCTTTAACGGCTCTACCTTGAAGTTCTTGATGGTAGCTATGTCCGTATCGGCAAACTCCCGTGGGAAAAGGGTGCTGATGAAGCGGGCACGGTTATCCCCCGTGTAGTATTTCTTGTACATGAAACGCTCGGAGATATTCCACACGAAATGGCGGAGCGGAATGTTTGAAATATCTTTGGTCAGCCGCCCTTTTATCGGCTTGGGCTTGTAACTGTGGAGCCGCATCCAGTTGTTGACCTCGGCACAGATGTGGTTCACGGTCTCCTTGTCAGCAATACGGGGCATGATGAAATGGATGTATTCCATGACCATAGCGATGCGCTCCTCATTTTCCCGCTGCTCCCTGTCCTCGTAATCGGCACGGTTCTTCTCGTGAAGCTCCGGGGATATGGCAATCTCTGTCGGTTTTATATCCGGGGTCGCTTCTCCACCTGTTGGCATTGATGCCGATATTACAGGCTTGTGTGCATCTTGGGACTGGTCTTCCTGAATTTCTGTGATTTCGGCAGGTGTCTTTTTCCTGCCGAACTTGATTCTGTAGATTTCGTATGTATCGAAAATGACTGTCTGGAAGGAGAAGTAGAGCAGCCACCCCAACAGGTTGCTGCACACAAAGACTATCAGCCTTACAAAGGTGTCTTGGTTGAATTTCTCAGCGACAATCAGTGTCGCTATGGAAGATATTAGGAGGATGGCAAAGCCGACAAATCCTAAAATGATATGTTTGTCTTTTACGGACGGTTCCATATTCTTTGTCTTATTCGGTTGTTACTTGTTACTGTTTTCGCAAATTTAATAGTCTTCTTTCAATTATTACTCATTATCCTTTGTCAGTGGTTTCTTTTTCAATGTTTTTCACCAAATGTCCGGAATCATACTCAATTATCATACTTTAAGTACCAACCAAAATAAAAGGAACGGTTAAAGCTCCAAACAATAACCGCTCCCTCTGAATATCATGGATTTTGAACCGCCTTACGCTTCCTTGCGTTTCAGGGTTATCTTGTCCACGACCTCGCACATCTGCTGTGCCGCCATCTTGGAATAAATCTGCGTGGTGGTAATGTTCTTGTGTCCCAGATAGGCTTGGATGACAGCCATGTCCGTACCCATTTCCACGTGCAGGCTTCCGAATGAATGCCGGGTGCAGTGAAAGGTTATCTTCTTGGTTATGCCTGCCGCCAAGAGCCAGCGTTTGAGTGGTCCTTGCAGCATCTTGTCCTTGAAACCGTCAAAGATAAGTCCCTCGTGCCGTTCCCCAAGCAGTCCGTAGGCTTCATCGCTGATGGGGTTGTGTACAATCTGTTTGGTCTTCTGCATACGGGTGGTCACGAACATCTTGCCGTTGGTGTACGGCTGTATCTGCTGCCAAGTGAGCTGCCTGATGTCGCTCTTTCTTAGTCCGGTCAGACAACCGAAAAGGAACGCCCTTTTCAATACCTCTTCCTCACAAGGCGTTTCGGCAAGCCGTATCAGTTCCTCTTGGCTCAGATGTTCCCTCATGGTGGGAATGCACTCGATGCGGTCTAAGAATCCGTTTGGGTTCTCCTTTATCTTCCTGTCCCGGTAGGCGGTGTGAAGTACCGCACGGAAAGCCGACCAGTAGCCCGCCGCAGAATTGATATGCAGCTTTTGGCTGGTGTGTATGGATTGTGGGGCGTTAAGCAGATATTCCATGAACTTGCGGCACAAATCCACGTCCACCTCCTCAAAGGTGCATTTGCCGTTCACGAACCGCTCGAAATGTTTATAGACGTGCTGCCACTTGATATTCTTCCTGTCTGCCAACCCCTTGAAGTAGGCGAGGAAATCGCCTTTCATCTTGGCTTTGTCAAAGAAGCCGTTGTTCTCGTTGAAGATGGCTTCATAACGCCTATTACGCAGTATCTCCGCTTTTTTCATCATGCGTGCGTTGAAATCACGCTCCTGCTGGTTGGCAGGTTTGGCGAAGATGTAAATCCCAAGAGCTTCACGTGTAATCACCTTCATGGTGGTGTTGTCACGGTAGCCGGGATAATAGTCCAGACACAGCGAATACTGTGTTCCGTTCTTAATCTTGCGCTTGCGCAAGGTAACTGTCTTGCATTTGCTCATATTGATGATGTTTTAAGTTGTACATTTTCGGGGGTGTTCCCGTGTTTACGGTGGCAAAGGAACAACGTGAAACAACCGTGAATACCTCCACGACAATCATTTTGAAATAATTTTCCGGCAATGTCGGTTGCTCACGGTTGTTTCTCCCTTTCAGCCATGACACGCTCCACATCGGAGCGTAAAAGCAGGTTTTTCACGCCTACTTTTATCTTTTCGATGTGCTTCACCTTGACGATATGGCTGATGTTGGCGGAGGAAAGCCCGTAAATCTGCCGGACTTGCTCCACGGTGTAGTAGCGTTCATCGTTCACGAGGTCTGTCCTGCGGAGTTCGTCCAGATGGGATTTGGAGTAATAGGTGCGCCCGTATTCTCTTTTGGTCGGTATCTTGTGGCGGTAGGCGTATGCCCGGAGTGCGGAGGGTTTCATGCCGAACAGTTCTTCCGCTTCTTCAATCAGGAGCCAATCGGTGATATTGCTTGTATCTATAGCCATACCGAAGAACTCGTCAACGTGTTTCTTGCTGTAATAGTTTTTCCCTGCGATGCGGCAGATGGGAATGCGGTTGCGCTTGGCTGTGGTATAGAGCCACGACTGCCTGACCTTGAAGAGCGACATCACCTCCTCGCCAGAATAGAAGTCCAGCACTTCATAGGTTTCCTTTTCCCTTTTTTCTTTTTTGGCAAGCGGGGAAGATGAAGCGGACTTTCTCGGAGTGGAAGTACTGCCGGGCAGGACACGGTGGTAGGGATTGCCCTCCAGCATCCGCTCGATGTCTGTCTTGCGGATAAACGCCATGCGGTTGCTGATACGTGAGGCTTTCAGTTTGCCGAGGGCTACGAGTTTATAGATGTACTGTCGGGAACAGCCCATGAGTACTGCTGCTTTGGAAAAGGTGAGATACTCCTGATGCTGTATCTCCATCAAGGGGCGGACAGCTTTGAAGAGGTTGTTCTTCTGTTCCGTTCTAGCTCGTTTGGCTTCCGCCTGACAAGCCTCGCTGCAATATTTCTGTACCCCGCTCCGGGTTACAAATGACTTGCTGCAAAAATTGCATTTTCTGGTTGTTTTCATGCTGCTTTTATCGTTTACTGGTTCATTCCTTCAATCGTATATCTCTGAAATGGTGAACGGATGTAAACGGAGGTCAACCGTTGTCGCCTTTCTGCACAATGTTACTATTGCTGCATATCAGGGCGGTTGTTGTCGCTCATCGTAAACGGTTGTAAACCCTTGTCAACTGTCCGCACGATGTGGCAAAAAACAAGCTCCGCAAATTCTCCACGTCAGAAATACGTCTCAAAAATATGTGGAAATTTGGGAAGCATCAAAAAGCAGCCGAAAAGTGTTAATTTTTAGAATATTCTGATAGATAAAGACTTACGCTTGAATATTTCTGGTTATTTTTGGTTGTTTTGAGATTCTAAATACTATATTGAAAAATTTGTAAAACATCCATTTTATATCAATCATATTTCTCAACGATTTACGAATTTTAAAATTCGTAAATTGTTGATTCGCAAGCGAATCAACAATTATCAGAGCATGTTCTCCTATAGTGGCTGTAGTAGAAAGAATAAAAGAGTTAGCTTCAAATAAGCCGGCTGTCTTTATCGCTTCTTGTGTGATATGTTGAATTGAATCCGAAAGAATTCGACCTTTCTTTCGAATATCTTCCATTCTAAACCACGGGATTGTACCTCCCTCCCAATATTCAGTTACACCCTTTGACGGTGTATATCCATTTCGTAATTCAAAAATATCTTTCAATCGATACTCTCTATATTTTATACCTAGTTTCTTAGATGTTACAGTTTCTATTATAAGGGAACGCAGAAGACGACTATAACAATCTACTTTTCGTTCCAACAAATCAATTTCTTTTGTAATTTTATCACATTCTTTATCTAAGTACGTTGCTATAACATACTGTTCTGAGAGTGCATAAAATGGAATTCTTACTGATGAAAGTATCGTTGCCTGTATAGCAGGATAACTGACTCCTTTTGAGATGCTACATATCTGATTTATAACTTCCGAAGACTTTACAGTATAAGCTAGAAATCGAGGATTGATGTTTTTATTTGGGGTAAAAACAGCAAACCCAGTAGAAGCTATTATATTTTCAGCATCCCAATCAATATCTGCAATTGCCCTTAAATATGTTCTTACAGTAGAAACAAGTACATCCCCTTTTTGTACAATTCGTCGTGCTCTAGAAGGTGCATTCTGAAAAGCTAAATCTTCACCAAGAGTAATGCCGTTTTCAAAAGATACACTACTAATATCTATGTATTTAAAAACGTAATCACCACTTGTTGAATCATCAAGTGAACGAACATTTAACTCTGCAACGTCTTTTAATCTCATAATCCCAATTCTTTCTCAAGATTTATAAGTTCTTTATCAATCTCAGCTATTTCAGCAAGGATTGAATCAACCGGTTCCACTGTTTCAGGAACATAAAATTCCTTATTAAAATTCACTTCTACCCCAACGGTATTATCAAGAAGACAATATGGTTTAAAGATATACCGATTCATAAAAGCAAGAATATTCTCACTATTTTGTTCTGAATCCGGATTAAAAGATATAATCTCAGTATCCTTATAAGTATAATCCAATATTTTTACCGTACATATTTTATCACCTTTTTTAGTACTACCATATGTTACTAAAATATATCCACGACCAAGAACCTCATGAACACCGGAAACAACAGAAGTACGCAGGACAACATTTTGTTCTTTATCTTCCCAATAAAAATAGTCAGCTGTACAAACAATAGTGTCTCCCGTAATTTTACGCATACTTACCATCTCTTCCTGGTTCTTCCACTCTTCTTTATCATTGAGAGGCCACTTCCAAATACCAAAATTTTTGACGGCTATAATGTCAGCATCCTTAATCTTGAATACTTCACCAGCACAACCAAGTGATTGACTAACATAACGTCCATTACTATCAATTTCAGTAAGTTGTATCTGTTGTTTGTTGAAATAGAAATGCCATTTGTCAAAAACTTTGGCAATATCATTGTCTTCAAAACGCACAAGAGTATCAACTATCCGTTTGCGATGTTCCGGACTCATTTCCTTACGCTTGGAACCTTTGTTCTTTTTCAACGGCTGCCAAAGGTCAGAAGCATTAATAAGTATGACTTTATCCTTACGTTCAATTTGCTTGTTCTTATTCAGAATCCAAAGATAAGTCACAATACCTGTATTGAAAAACTCATCAGACGGCATTTGTATGATAGCTTCAACCCAATCATTATCGAAAAGATATTTACGGATATTGCTTTCTCCACTACCCGCATCTCCATTAAAAAGAGAGCTACCATTATTTACTTCTATTACAATACCGCTATCTTCATGAAGCATCCATGCATTGTGCTGAAGGAACAAAAGCTGACCATCGCTGACAGATGGGAAAAAGGCAAACTGTCCCGTCTGGTCATTACGTATTTCTTTCTCATATCCTTTCCAGGGAATACCGTATGGTGGGTTTGCCACAACAACATCAAACTCTTTTCCTTTAAAAGGTAAAGTTGTTAAGGTATTACCATATTTAATTTCTGCATCTTCACGAAACAGTGATTCGATTTTAGCCAAGGCAAAAAGAGCATCATTCCACTCACTGCCATTAGCTGCAATATATTTATACCCAATATCATTCAAACGGTCTGCTACTCCAAAAAGAAGATTAGCACCTCCACAAGTCGGATCGTATAAATGAACATAATCATCATGGCTAATATTAATTTTTGCAGACACAATTTCTGCAATCAATGCAATAATATCTTCCGGTGTATATTGTTCTCCGGCTGTTTCCGCAGAAATATCTGCCCATTTACGCTTAATATGTTCTTCAAGAGTAGTTATTTCCGAGTTATTATATGTAGAAAGATCTATTTGCGACCACTTTGTTACGTACATTAAAAGCACACCTTTCTTACGAAGTTCTGCAATAATACCATCAAGATTCAGATATTTACTATCGTCTGTACCTCGTTCTATACCAAGCAATTCCTTTAATGCTCCATCAAAACCTGAAAGATAGTTACGAAAATCATCTTCAAAAGTCTTGTCATTGTTACAGATGTCCGACAGAGTCTTACCGTCTTTAACAATATACTCATTATATCCACATTCTCTATCCCTAAAGGCTTCGACAAATTCATCAAGATTGTCTTCACGATTCAATCCTTCAGTCTCTATGATGTCAGCAATTTCATTACGCATGCGTCCTTCGAGCATAATCAATGCAAAGAACGGCATCATATATTTAGGGAAATCGCTTTGCTTGATTCCCGTAGCAATAAGGAGGTCTGCACAAGACCATATATCAGATTCGTACGATAGAATATCTTTCATTATTTAATCTTTATTACCGCCATTTATCAGTTGGCGAGGATCCACATTTAAAAGTTCTGCAATTCTAACCAGCATATCAAGTGATGGTTGCATCTTGTTGGAGCACCAACGAGAAACGGTAGCTTCATTTTTACCAACTTGTTCAGCCAACCATTTTCCTGTTTTACCATTCTCAACCAAAACCTCTTTTAATCTATTGATTTTTTGAGATTTCATATGCCTAAATTTGTCTATTAATTATAATAGTTTGACTTATAGTGCAAATTTAGCAATAATGCTTAATTCATCGGTCTGTTTTTTTAAAAAAGCACATTAAATATGCCAAAAAACCAAACGCATTCATTATCTTTGTTATCTATGATTATTATTACATAAACATTCAACCTAAAACAGCATAAGTTATGCAAATACGTTATTCTAAGATCTTTATAATTCAAAATGATATTCCTTCTGCTAATGAAGCTGTATTTGATAGGACAGAAAATGTTCGTGAATATATTGAAGCTATTACAACAGAGTTAACTAATAATTCTGTTACTCGTCAATATTGCTTTGACGAACAATATGAAACAGCTTACAACGATGTAATTTTCATTATAACCAAAATTAATGCCTTATGTTCTATTCCAGACGAAGATGAACGTAAAGTTGGAATAGCAGAAGAACTCAAAAGCTACATAGAGTCACGACCTGCACACCGACTATCATCTATAGAAAAAGAATTTAATGACAATCATACTCAATTAAATCCAATACCTAAAGGTGTATTAATTATTGCTGAAACAATTAATGAGGAAGGTAGCTGTAAGATAATTCTTGCAAAAGCAGATTATGCCGAATTTATGGAAGAGCAATCTGGGGATAAGAAGTTGGGATTACCAACAAAAAAGAAGATTTATAAAGCTATATCTATAGAATATGTTTTGAACAACCATAATTACGACATATCAAATGTATTAGTATGTGATACTAGTAGTAGGGATGCTAAATATTGGTGGAAAAGTTTCTTAGAATTAAAAGAATTAAGAACCAATGAACTAAATACAATAAAAGCATACAAAGCAATAAAAGACAAAGTTATATCTCCTATTAGAAAAGAGCATAAAACAGATTTTACAAATTTGTTCAACTTAAATCTTGTTTATTTTTCGTCAAATGACAACTTTAATATAGAAGAGTATATACAAAAGATACGAGATTATATCCCAATAGATCCCAATCTTAATAAGGATTCTTTAATAAACAAATTACATAATCTTCCGGAGACAGAAAAATTCGATCGCATATTTCAAAAACAACCTACAAGTATTAGCGATAGAATGAGAAGGCAAGTTGTTCGTTTGGCAGACAACTTGGATTTATCCATAAAAGGCCAAATAGAAAATCTACAGAATGTTATTAAAGCAGATGTTGATACTCAAGGCAATAAAATGGTCGTAATATATTCTGATGAAGGTTACGAACATTTTATAAGAAACCAGCAATAATTAAATTATGAATACTTTATTTACATCTATAGTACAAAGACTTCTTATTCACCCTGTTCTAGAAGAACAAAGTAATAAGGAAACATCAATGGTGTATGAAGCCTCGTATCAATGTCAAGGATTTCAAGACCAACTACCAACAGAAAATGAAATATGTATAGAGTTAGGTGAAAGTGATATTCTATGCTTAACAATTTTAGAAGCAGAAGATATTGCTATTACATATCGTTCACATAGCCCAGAACAAACTTGGGAAAATTTCATTAGAAAATGTAACGAAATAACTTACTCTGAAGAAGTTCCATTAAGTTTAAAAATAAAGATAGAAAAAAGGCAAAATATCAATGTATTACATATATATGACTATGAATTGTTTTACCAGGATCTGTTAACCAAACAATTAAAACAGTTTTTGGAGATATGGAATGTCAGAATGCAGTCCAACATTATGGTCTTTGTTCACTCTGACGAGTTTGTACCTTGGCATACTCCAACTATATACTTTCAGAAATCATCAGAAAATTCAGAAATAATAGAACATAATTATGATCGGTCACTTATATATGACAGAACCAATCGGTTAGTATATAGTGAGTTTGCATATAGGAACATTCTACCTTTAGATTTTGAATTGTCATCTTTTGATAATATTTCAGACCCTATTGCAAAATTATTTGCTATAGCATATTTTTATTATACACTTTCAAGCATATTTGATTTCAGTTCTTTTGCCGATAATCATATCAAATACAAAATCAATGGATTCAAAACTCGTGAATTCACGGTGCCTATCAATCTTGTCGATTTACAAATAAATATTCCCAATGTCAAGATATTAAGTGAAATCTATAATTGGATTTATTTAGAGGGTAATACCTATGACAAAATGGTTATAGCACGAAATATTATTTCTATCAATCTTATTGATGGAGAATCGATTAACTTTACAAACTCTACATTTAGTGCTATTCAATCCAATTTTAGATATTACTCAAAAGAAAATGTAAAAAATTTTATAACTCTACGAAATGAGATTTCAAAAATCCTACTTGATCAAGAGAATAAAATAGCTTCTTTCGTATCTGATTTCGCATCTGATTTCAAGAAAAGTATTCTTCCTTCTATTACTTTCTTTATATCAGTCATAGCTATACGGGCTATATCACATCAAGAAATATTTGACGGATTTTCACCCAATATTATGAAAATCTCGATTCTATTAGTTGTTCTTTCATTTATCAATTTACTATATTCATTGTTTTTTGAGCTAAATAGAAAGTTACACTATTCACAACAACAAATAAAGGATATAAAAGAAAGATATAGCAAACTTTTAACCGAAGAAGAAATTGCAGATATATTTCATGAAGGAGATAACTGCAAAAAAAGAAATTGTTTTATTTTTGCTCGTAAGCAACGTCGTTATAGCGTTTGCATGTGGGTTGTATGTATTCTTTTAATGTCTGCTTTTCTTTGTTGGATAGGCTTAGATCGAGATTTAAAAAAAACAGAAACAAATGAACACAACATTGAATATGTAGATTCTGTCAAGCGCGTATCACCAATTATTGATAATGCACAAGTTGATACTACTTGCAATACATTAAAAAAAGATACAAACTCTTTTAAACAATGATTCCTAGAATAAAATTCTACATACTCTTTTTCAGAACAAAGCAAATCTCTGGTAATGCAATATCGAAAAAATGACTTCTCTATATAAAAGATACATCAAAGATATTCTGATACTTATCATCAGAAGACAACTTCAATAGAGTTAAATTGAATTTAATATTGATTAGACAATGAAAAAAACAGGGAAGATACAATATAAGCACGTTATAAAAAGGCAGAAAAGTGTGACCTTGAGTACGATTAAAGCACAAATAAGCAAACCAATTAAGGAAACTAATAGAAAAAGATTTGCAATGATTGAAGATAAAGAAAGGTACGCTTGTGTTGAAGCTAACGAAATTTTGTATGCAGAAGGAGATGACAAAACTGCAGTTGTCTATGTGTCTGAGCAAAGGACTTTCCCTTTAAGCGTTCCAATCAAAAAAGCAATTACATATTCCGGAGCATACCCGTTCACTTTCCGGCAGCTTATTAGGGTATAAAAC
>OOAD01001409.1_pt1 | contig 13248 bp, 10 predicted proteins | sample 1671151 | NCBI WGS metagenome assembly OOAD01 (sample SAMN06348127, study PRJEB24527) | human gut metagenome | biome: human gut; feature: ankylosing spondylitis patient; material: feces | host: Homo sapiens | place: China | collected 2015-10
TGGGCTGCTGTTCTCTGCAAGGCACTTCAGCACAAAGTGGATATGGTCAGCGTTCAGCTTCATAAAGCGACTGCGTACCACCTCGGCGGGCTTATCGTCCCCGGCAATGCGCAGCGTCTTGCGCTTGGTGGCACAGGTGTCCACCAGCAAATCCATGATCTGATAGATGGTATCCTCATCGTCCGGGCAAAGCCGGAGCAGAAGGTCTACCTCCAAAGATTGAGAAAAATATTCCTCCAGTTGTTCACGTTCGCTCATCCAGTCGTTTTCATCGGAAGAGATAGGATCAGTATCGCTTATCTCTGTATTATTTCTCTCAGTCTTATTACATCGTAGTTTGGCCGGGTCTTGAAGCGTATTCTGGACGACTCCAGAATCGTCATTATCACGATTCAGAAAGCGTAGTTTTGACGATTCTGACGAAAAATTCTTCACATAGATGAGATCGGGCTTGCCCAGCCCCCTCCGTTTGCGTTCAATCAGGCCGTACTCTTCAAGTTCTCGCAGCAGCTTGGTCGCCTTTTTATCGGCACAGCCCAGTGAATCCTGCACTTCCTGCACGGTATAGATGATGAACACCCGCCCAGCCTTGTCCAACCAACCATTCCGGGCTGACAGGCTCATGCGGTCAAGCAGGATACCGTACAGCGTTTTGGCATCTGTGGAAAGCGGTTGGAAGCGGCTGTCATGAAACAACAGCTTGGGAATCCGGTAGAAGGAGAACAGCTCGCTGGACTGCCCATAGAAGTAATCAAGGTCTGCGGTTCTTGTCGGCTTTCTTTCGGGCATAGAGAATATCCCATTTTTCAGGTGTGGAACGGAATACATTGACCTGCTTCTTATAAGGGCAGTGGGCATACAGGCAGGTGCGGAACTTGAAATCAGGTCGATAGTACGGGCACAGCTTGCAGCTGTCCGGGGCACGGTCGGAACCTTCGCCAGCGGCGATCACATGGTGCATGGAGTGCTGAACATGGCGCAGAGCTTCGTTTCGCTTGTGGCTCACTTGGCATCACCTCGTTTCTCCAGCGGTGCCATCAGGTCTTTGTAGCAGGGAACCAACACACAGGGCTTTGCCCGCTTGTAGGGGCACCCTTCGCACTTGCTGGGCTTTGGGCGGCTCGATCAGATAGTAGCAGTTCTCTTTGCCGAGAACGCAGCCCTTCTTTCGGTTCTTCCAGAAGAAGCAGTGCCGGCAATCTGCCGGGCGGGAAGCATGGTAGCGGATACCGTCCATCGTGACGGTCAGAACTTTTTTCATTGGTAAACCCTCCTTTGATGGATTCGGGAAGTTCAGCCCGAAAACAAAAAAGCGCGTTCCTCTTTCTGTTCCGAGAGAACAGCGAGTGAACGCGCTATGTATGGAGAAAAGTGTTTTGCACGGTTTCTGGTAGGAATGTGAAAAATAGATTTACACAGTTTATCTTGTATTTACATGGATTTACAGGAAAGCGGCTACCAATTTTAGCAGAGAGCCGGGAAACAGAGTTCAAAAGGTGCTTTATGGGGCTTCATTAGCTGGAAACCTGATTTTATTAGCTGAAACCGAAAATTCTGCTAATGGCATTCGCTGGCTAATTTTGGTGATAGGTTCAAAATGAAAAATGCGAAGATCGTCTTTCACATGGAAAAATGACCTTCGCATTTCTTAAAAGGATGTCCCTACCCGGGTTCGAACCGGGGGCGTTTCGCTTAGGAGGCGAACCCTCTATCCAGCTGAGGTATAGAGACATATATGTATTATCGTTGATTTTTGACTTTTCTGCACTTTGTATGGAATGCTTTTCACAACGAAGTGACCGACTGCGTTGCAACCGGAACGGTGTTAAACTTGTTGCATCAAAAATTGTTGAGAAAACTTCGATTCCCGGTCTTGCTTTTGATTAGAGCAATCACTTCTGCCCCCAAGGTATCAGGTTGACCGAATTCTTAGGAGGCTTGCGCTCTATCCATCTGAGCTACGGAGACGAATGCCCTATTATAATACAGCATTTTGCGGATAAAATCAAGTTGAACCGGAGGGCAAAATGGTGTATGCTATAGAGGAAATGAAAATAGCCGCGGCAGGCTTTGCCGCGTGCGGAGGAACTTATGGAAAAGGCAAAAGGGAAAAAGCTGTTTTACCGCCCGGCGGGCAAGCGCAAGGGGATGTATACGCCTACGCAGATCATCTGTGTGAGCTTTGTCATCGTGATCGCGCTGGGCACCTTTCTGCTCAGCCTGCCTGTTGCCAGCAAGCATGGGCGGCTGGATGTACTGGATGCCATGTTCACCGCCACAAGCGCTACCTGCGTTACTGGTCTGATCGTGCGGGATACCTGGACCCAGTTCACCTACTTTGGGCAGGCGGTGATCCTGCTGCTCATTCAGGTGGGTGGTCTGGGGTTGGTCACCCTCACCAGCTTCTTCGCGCTGGCTATGCGGCGGCGCATGGGCTTCCGCGATCTGCGGCTGCTGGGAGAAAGCGTCTCAGCGGACGGATATGCGCAGGCCAAGGACGTGCTGAAGATCGTGGTGGGACTGGCTGGCCTGTTTGAAGGCATTGGCATTGTGCTGCTGCTGTTCGCCTTTGTGCCGCAGTTCGGGCTGGAAGGCATCTGGGTGAGCGTGTTCACGGCCATCTCGGCTTTCTGTAACGCGGGCTTTGATCTGTTTGGCCGGTTCGGCCAGTATTCCTCACTGGCACCCTATGTGAACAATTACTATGTTCAGGCCGTTGTGATGTTCATGATCATCTCCGGCGGTCTGGGTTTCATGGTATGGGTGGAGATCGGTCAATACCGCAAAAAGCACCGGCTTTCCCTGCAGGCCAAGGTGGTGCTGAGCTTCTCGGTGATCCTGTGGCTCGGCGGCGCGGCGCTCATCGCGCTGATGGAGTGGAACAATCCTGCCAGCATGGGCGGGCTCTCTGTGCCCGGCAAGCTGATGGCGGCACTGTTCCAGTCGGTGTCCACTCGTACTGCGGGCATGAATACCATCGACCTTGCGGCCTGCGGCCCCATCACCAAACTGCTGATGAGCGCGCTGCAGTTCATTGGTGCGGCACCCGGTTCCACCGGCGGCGGCGTGAAGGTGACTACGTTCGCCGTCATCATCCTGACGATCCGCAGTGTGGCTCAGGGCCGCGACGACTGTGTGATCGCAGAGCACCACATCGAGTCCAAGACGGTTTATCGTGCTTTGACCATTATCGTGCTCGGCGCGCTGGCGGCGGTTGGCTCGGCTGTGGTGGTGTTCTATAACACCTCGGACGCTGTGTCGGTCATTGACGCTATTTTCGAGTCCTGCTCTGCCTTTGGCACAGTTGGCCTTTCGGTGGGCGTTACCGCTCAGCTGAACCGGGGCGCAAAGATCCTGTATATGCTGGTCATGTTCATGGGCCGTGTCGGCCCGGTGTCGCTGGCCATGAGCCTGACGGCAAAGCCGGACGACAACAAACGGAAGATCATGCCGGTGGGGCATATCAACGTTGGTTAAACGATTTTGAATGCCCTCCTAGAGTTGCGGCTCCCAGCATCCACTTCATGCCTTGAGCGGCATTCGTGTCTTGCTGGCCGCGGCCCCAACAACTCCTCCCTGCTTCTGCCGCAGGCAGCGGTCGTCGTCGTTGTACTCTGGGCATGTTCAGTGGAATTTGATTTTTATTTTTCGCATTTGTCGCAGCCCTGATGCTTGTCAGGGCGAATCCCTTCCATCTGCTAACGCGGACCGCTCGCCTGCTTGAAAGCCCCACTGGGGCTTTCATTGCTACGCAACCGCAGGGCTGCTCCAAATGCATTTTCACGAGTGGAGTCGTAGAGATAAGCGTCAGAGTATAACAAAAGTGGGTGCCATCCGAAAATAGCACCCACTTTTTTGTATATTGAAAAATAAAATTTACTCTGCGTACAGCTTTATGATGTTCAGCAAGATCTCAGTGCAGCGGTCCATGCGCTCAGCGGTGATGCACTCGCATACGCCGTGGAAATTGAAGCCGCCGGTGCCCAGATTGGGGCAGGGCAGGCCTTTCCAGCTCAGCATAGCACCGTCGGTGCCGCCGCGCACCGGAATTTCTTCCGGTTCCAGCCCGGCCATGCGGGTGGCCTTGCGGGCGGTCTCTACTAAGTGGAAATGCGGCTTGATTTTTTCCAGCATGTTGCGGTAGCTGTCCTTGATCTCCACGGTCACGGTGCCTTCGCCGTACTTTCCGTTCAAAAATTCGGCAATATCCAGCATGTTGTCCTTCTTGAACTGCAGCTTTGCGGCATCGTGGTCGCGCAGGATGTAGCCCAGCTTTGCGGTGGTCACATCGCCGTACATCTGGCACAGGTGGTAGAAGCCCTGCCGGCCCTCGGTCGTTTCGGGGCGGGCGGTGATGGGCAGCGCCTGATGAAACTCCATGGCCACATTGGAAGCGTTGATCATGGTGTCCTTGGCGGTGCCCGGGTGCACCGAGAAGCCGCGGATGGTCACGGTGGCGGAAGCGGCGTTGAAGTTCTCGTACTCAATGGAGCCGGCATCGCCGCCGTCCACCGTATAGGCAAAGTCGGCACCGAAGCCCGGAATATCGAACAGCTCTGCACCCTCGCCGATCTCTTCATCCGGAGTAAAGGCGATACACAGCTTGCCGTGGGGCAGGCCTTTTTCCTGAATGGTCTCAACAGCGGTCAAAATTTCGGCAATACCGGCCTTATCGTCGGCACCCAGCAGGGTGGTACCGTCTGAGGTGATGAGGGTCTCGCCCTTCATGGAAGTAAGGAAGGGGAACACAGAGGGCTTCATCACCATGCCGGTGGCGGGCAGAGTTACATCGCCGCCGTTGTAGTTTTCCCACACAACGGGCTGCACATTTTCACCGCTGGCATCGTCGGCAGTGTCCATGTGGGCGATCAGGCCCAGAGCGTGTTGATCCTCACAGCCGGGCGTGGCAGGCAGGGTGCCATAGACGTAGCAGTGCTCGTCCACATGGGCATCCTCCATGCCAAGGGCCTTCATCTCCTCCACCAGCTGGCGGGCAAGGTCAAACTCCCGTTCAGCGGAAGGGTGCGTACCGGAGTTTTCGTCCGAGGTGGTATGCACCCGGACATAATTCAAAAGCCGTTCATAAGCGCGCATAAGGCACACTCCTTTTATATTTCAGTGATGTATACTTCTCAGTTCCTTTATCATACCCTCTTTTCCGACAATTTACAACTGTTTTGCGCGCATTCATATGGAAAGATGAATCCTCATTTTTAAGGTGAACAAAATTCATGCAGTAAAATGCATCCATCTGTGCAGAACGTGCTACAATAGGTACAAAATAAGCCGGGAGGGAAGTTTTATGGCAACAAAAGTCTTTTTTTACACCCTGCGCCCCTACGATGAGCTGGGCATCGCGCAGCGGCTGGCACCGCAGCTGGACGTTGAGTTTGGCTCTACGCAGGAGTATCCCACGCTGGAAAACGCTGAACTGGCAAAGGGTTATGATGCCGTGTCGGTAACGCCCTGTGATATGAGCGCGCCCATGGTCAAGCGGTTTCACGAGCTGGGCGTAAAGTCCATCTGCTGCCGTTCCATCGGCTATGACCACGTAGACCGCGAGACGGCCCGGGAACTGGGCATGAAGGTGGCTAATGTGGACTACCCGCCAAACGGCGTTGCAAACTTTGCCATTATGCTGATGCTGATGAGCCTGCGCAAGGCAGGGCACATCCTCAAGCGCGGCGAAGCGCAGGACTACTCCCTGCAGGGAAAAATCGGCCGCGATATTTCCACCTGCACTGTGGGTGTGATCGGTACGGGCCGCATTGGCCGCACGGTGCTGCAGCATCTGTCCGGCTTTGGCTGCCGCCTGCTGGCCTACGACCTGTACCCCAACGACGAGGTAAAGAAGATCGCCGAGTATGTGCCGCTGGAGACCCTGCTGGCGGAAAGCGATGTCATCACTCTGCACACCAACGCTACGGAGGAGAATCACCATCTCATCGACACCAAAGCAATTGAGAGCATGAAGCCGGGCGTGACCATCATCAACACCGCCCGCGGCAAGCTGATCGACAGCGATGCACTGATCGCCGGGCTGGAAAGCGGCAAGATTGGCGCGGCGGGCCTGGACGTGCTGGAAAATGAGAACGGCCTGTACTATTATAATCGCATGGGCGATGTGATCCCGAACCCGGAGCTGGCGGCTCTGCGCAGCATGCCCAATGTGATCCTGACCGACCACACGGCTTTCTACACCCACGAGGATGTGGAGAGCATGGTGCGCGGTGTGCTGGAAAGCGCGGTTGCCTTTGAAAAAGGCCAGCCCACCCGGCATGATGTGACGGACCTTTGATTTGTCCGGCAGACGATTTTGAATGGCCACCGTTGCACTCTGGCCATCTTCAACGGAAACAGTATTTCTGAATAGAGCAGATCCCGGCAGACTGCGGTCTGCCGGGATCTACATTTTCACCGGAGGGGGTGCAGCGGAAAACGGCATTCAGCTTGTTTGAAGCATCTGCCGGTTGGGACCCTTCCGGTGAAAAAGGGATTCCTGAAAATCCGCAGATTTTCAGGAATCCCCAATAAAAAATAATTATTCCGCTAAAAATGCTCAGAGCAAAGCGGAGAGCATTCAAATGGTAATCAACCCAGACTGATGCCCATGCGGCGGGCGACGGTGAGCAGGTCGCAGTTCTCCGGCACGTTGCGGGTCTTGCCTGCAATGTCGGCCAGACGGTTCTCGGTGACATGGCGGTTCACCATGGCAACGGTCACGCCGTAGCGCTCGATCTCCACCAGCTTTGCCGCATAGCTGCCGAACTGGGTGGCCAGTACACGGTCGTAGGCGCTGGGGCTGCCGCCGCGCTGCATGTGGCCCGGGATGCACACACGGGTTTCCATGCCGGTTTTTTTCTGCACGGCCTGTGCAATGCGGTTGGTGGCGGTGGTGCCAAAGCCTGCCTCGGCGCGCTTTGCCATCCATTCCTTGCGCTTCATGCCGGCTTCCTCGCAGTTGATGGCACCCTCGGCCACAGCGATGATGGAGAAGTTGGAACCCTTCTTTGCGCGGCGTTCCACGGCAGAACACACACGGTCGATATCATAGGGCTGTTCCGGCAGCAGAATAATATCTGCACCACCTGCAATGCCGGAGTACAGCGTCAGCCAGCCGGCCTTGTTGCCCATGATCTCAATGCACATCACGCGGCTGTGGCTGCCTGCGGTGGTGTGGATGCGGTCGATCACATCGGTGGCAATGTCCACGGCGGTGTGGAAGCCGAAGGTTACGTCGGTACCATAGATATCGTTATCAATGGTCTTGGGCAGGCCGATGATGTTCAGACCCTCCTGCGAGAGCAGGTTTGCGGTTTTGTGGGTGCCATTGCCGCCCAGGCACAGCAGGCAGTCCAGCTTGGCTTCCTTGTAGGTCTTTTTCATGGCGGCAACTTTATCAATGTTGTCGTCCTCCACCACACGCATCATTTTAAAGGGGGTGCGCTTGGTGCCCAGAATGGTGCCGCCCAGCGTCAGGATGCCGCGGAAATCGTCCTCGCACATCTCCTTGTATTCGCCGGTGATGAGGCCGTGGTAGCCATTCAGGATGCCCACGATCTCGACGTTCTCGCCGAACCGTGCATACAGGGCTTTGGCCACGCCGCGGATGGTGGCGTTCAGGCCGGGACAGTCGCCGCCGGAGGTCAGGATACCAACACGTTTTTTCATATCGAACAACCCTCGTTTCTTCCGTTCTCCCTCAGAAGGGGCAGGTGAATGATACTATAAGAGTATTCCCAAAGGGGGCGGGTGTCAAGAGCCGGAGACGAAAAAAGACGTGAAAACGCGGTGGTAGGGAAGACAGAAAAAACATGGACGAAAAAATCAAAAAAGTGGTTGACAAATGGAGGCGGAGGCTGTATAATATTCTTCGTCAGCGGCGCTTCTGTGCTGAGGACGAAACCGAATAGTGGGGATTTGCATAGTGGTAGTGCGGTAGACTCTGACTCTACTTGTGGGAGTTCGATTCTCTCATCCCCAACCAAGAAAACCGCAGTCTCAACTGGCTGCGGTATTTTCGGGGCATAGCGCAGTTGGTAGCGCGCCTCGTTCGGGACGAGGAGGCCGTGGGTTCAAATCCCGCTGCTCCGACTGAAAAAGACCGGTACACATTCGTGTGCCGGTCTTTTTCTATATCCGCAGCGGGATTTGAAAGGAACCCGGGTCCCGCTTTATTATTCACACAAATCCCTATCTCTTTCTTCTGAAATATGCTAAAATAGTACCACTACGACACAGGAGGTCTTTCTATGCTCAAACGTCTGCGCAGCGCTCACCCGATGCTCTACTGCCTTGTGGCTGAGGTGCTGTTTCTGGGGATGCTGTTCGTGGCATCGCTGCTGTCGCTTCTGCTCATCTTGTTCGTCGTGCGGGACATTGATGCCGTCGATGATTATATGCTGACCTTCATGCAGGAGGCAGTAGGCGTGCTGGTGGCGTGGTTCTTTCTGGCGCGCACCGGGAAGAGCGGCCTGCTCCGCCGCCGGGGCAGCGGCTTTTTCAACGGTCTGCTGGTGGGCCTGTACCCCATCGCGCTCATCGGCTACAACGCCTACAATACTCTGCTGTTTGGCAGACCGGAGGGCGATATGCTGCCTGCGTGGCATGTCGTGTGGTTCCTTATCGGCATGACCAGCGTCGGTGTGGCAGAAGAGTTTCTGTTCCGGGGTGTCATCGCCCAGACGCTTCTGGAGCATTTCGGCACCAGCCGGGCCGGCGTCTGGAAAGCCTGCCTGCTGTCGGGCCTCTACTTCGGTGCGGCCCACCTGACCAACCTCACCGGCAGTGCGCCGCTGGGCGTTCTGATGCAGTGTGTCTTTGCGGCCTCGCTGGGTACGCTGCTGGCGGCGGTCTATTTCCGCACCGGAAACATCTGGGTGACGGTGTTCATCCACGCCGCGATGGACATCACGTCCATGCTCATCGGCGGCCTGTACGGCACCCAGACGGTGGCTGACAGCATCAGCACCTATGACATCACCATGCTGACGTCTATCGCGGTCTATCTCATCCCCACAGCGTTCCTGCTGCGGAAAAAGAAGATCGGCGAAGTGGAGCTTTACTTCAGGCGTGATATGAAATAAACGGAATGGCCGCGCACAGCTGTGCGCGGCCATTCCGTTTTCTATGTCAGTTATTCGTAATCAATGGGCAGAGTCGGCAGACCGTTCAGCTCCAGCCCGGCGGTATGGCCCGCGATGTACTGATAGTAGCCCTGAGCCGCGATCATCGCGCCGTTGTCGCCGCAGAATTTCAGCTCTGGCAGGTAGACCTTGGCCCCAAGCTTCTGGGCACCGTCATTGACCAGCTGGCGCAGACGGCCATTGGCCGCGACGCCGCCCGCCAGACAGACCTGCTTTGCGCCGGTGTCGGCGGCGGCGAGAAGGAGCTTTTCTGCGAGGATGCCCGCGATGCGTTCCTGGAAGCTGGCCGCGAGGTCGGGGACGTTGATGTCAGTACCCTTCATCTGAGCCTGATTCACCTCGTTCAGCACGGCGGTCTTGAGGCCGGAGAAGCTGACGTTGTACTTGCCCTCCACATGAGGCACCGGCAGACGGTAGGCTTTCGGGTCGCCGGTCTTGGCGGCGTTGGCGACGCTGGGACCGCCGGGATAGGGCAGACCCAGCGTCCGGGCCACCTTGTCAAAGGCCTCGCCGGCGGCATCGTCCACCGTGTGGCCGAGGATGTGGTAATGGGTGTAGTCCTGCACCTCCACGATGTGGCTGTGTCCGCCGGACGCCACAAGGCAGAGGAAGGGCGGCTTCAGCTCCGGGTGGGTCAGGTAGAGGGCTGCAATGTGGCCCCGCAGATGGTGGACCGGCACCAGCGGCTTGCCCGCCGAGTAGGCGAGGCCCTTGGCAAAGTTGACGCCCACCAGCACTGCGCCGATGAGGCCGGGCGCGAAGGTGACAGCCACGGCGTCCACGTCGTCGATGGTCTTGCCTGCATCCAGCAGAGCCTTTTTGACGGTGGCGCTGATGAACTCACAGTGGCGGCGGCTGGCGATCTCCGGCACGACGCCGCCGTAAAGTGCCTGCTCCTTGACGCTGGTGGAGATGACGTTGCTCAGCAGGTGCCGGCCATCTTCCACCAGAGATGCGGCGGTCTCGTCGCAGGTAGATTCGATTCCTAAGATGATCATGGTTTTAGTGGGCCTCCAGCCAGTTTTTGCCCTGATGCACTTCGGTGCTCAGGGGGACAGCGTAATTGACACAGCCTTCCATCTCTTCCTGCAGGATGGCGGCGGCTTTCGCGGCTTCTGCCTCCGGGGCCTCGACGATGAGTTCGTCGTGGACGGTCAGGATGAGGCGGCTCTCCATCTTCTCGTCCCGCAGACGCCGCCAGACCCGCACCATCGCCAGCTTGATGACGTCGGCGGCGGTGCCTTGGATCGGCGTGTTGCGGGCCATCCGCTCGCCGCTGGCCCGGATGTTGTGATTGTTGCTGGCCAGCTCCGGCAGGGAGCGGCGGCGCCCGAAGAGGGTGGACACATAGCCGCAGTTCCGGGCGTCGGAGATGGTCTTGTCCATGTAGCCGTTGACTTTCGGGAAGGTGGCCAGATAGTTTTTCAGGAAGGCGTCGGCCTCCTTGACGCTCACGCCGATGTCCTTCGAGAGGCTGTAAGCGCCCTTGCCGTACATGATGCCGAAGTTGATGGCTTTTGCCGAAGAGCGCAGGCGGGGCGTGACCTGCTCGAGGGGCAGACCGTAGATTTTGGCGGCAGTGCTGCGGTGGATGTCCTCGCCGGTGAGGAACGCCTGCTGCATATGCTCGTCGCCGGTGACATGGGCGAGGATGCGCAGCTCGATCTGGCTGTAGTCGGCGTCCACCAGCACGCAGCCGGGCCGCGCCACAAAGTAAGCGCGGAGCTGGCTGCCCAGCTCGGTGCGGATGGGGATGTTCTGCAGGTTGGGGTTATCGGAAGAAAGCCGTCCGGTGCGGGCTTCGGTCTGGTTGAAGCGGGTATGGATGCGGCCATCCTCCGCGATGACCTTCAGCAGGCCTTCGACGTAGGTGGAGTTCAGCTTCTGGTAGGCGCGGTACTGCAGAATATCCTCCACCAGCGGGTAGTCCCGCAGGGCTTCCAGCGTCTCGGCATCGGTAGACCAGCCGCGCTGGGTCTTTTTGCCGTGGGGCAGGCCCATGGTGTCGAAAAGCATCTCGCCCAGCTGTTTGGGGCTGTTGGGGTTGAAGCTGGCGCTGCCCGTCTCCATGTGGATGCGGGTGAGGACGTCTTCCAGCTCCGAGCGCATTTTCACGCCGAACTTCTCGATGCCCTCTTTGTCCACGAGGATGCCGATGCGGGTCATGTCGGCCAGCACCTGCGCCAGCGGGAACTCGATGTCGTTGTAGAGGGAGTCTTCGCCCAGCGCGGTGATCTCTGCCTTCATCTTGGCGAACAGGTCGGCCAGCGCACCGGCGTCCGGCCACTTCTCACAGGTAAAAGCGGCGTCGGCGCGGTAGCTGATGATGAGCTCCGAGAGGTTGTACTTGGAAGCCGAGGCGTCCAGCAGATAGGCCGCCAGCTTGCCGTCCCAGAGGATGCTGCTGCCCCAGTTTCCCGCAGCCATGGCGCGGGCGTAGAGCGGGGCGCTGTCGAAGACGTCAAGGGTGACGTCTTTGTTGTCCAGCAGACGGAGCAGATCGCCGTCTTCCAGCGGGAAGACCGCCTTGTCCTGTACGGCGTACCATGCGGCGGGCTGCAGCTCCACATTGCGGGTACCCTGCTTGCCCATGACGGCAGGCCGCGCGGCCACGAGGTAATGCCCCTTCGGCTCGGCGGGCAGAACAGTCACCTCAGCCTCCTGCAGAGGCTCTGTCGGCGCTCTTTCCGGGTCGGCGGCGGGGGCGATGTCGCTCAGACCGAAGCGGGCGATAAGGGAGTGAAGTTCCAGCTCCTGCATCAGCCGGACGGCTTCGGCCTTGTTGCCCTCGCCCACGACATAGGCACCCTCGGCGGTGTCGATGGGGGCGTCGGTGCGGATGGTGCCGAGCGTGTAGCTCAGCTCTGCCATGGCGCGGTCTTCGGCCAGATGCTCCCGCTGTTTTGGCTTGATGGTCTTGTCAGCAGTGTCGTCGAGATGGGCGTAAACGCCCGCCAGACTGCCGTATTTCTGGATGAGGGTGATGGCGCTCTTCTCGCCGATGCCCTTCACGCCCGGGATGTTGTCGGAGGTGTCGCCCATGAGGCTCTTGACGTCGATGAGCTGGCGGGGAGAGACACCGTACTTTTCCTTCACGGCGTCCACGTCCATTACCGCCGTCTTGCTGCGGCCCATGGCAGTAGTGGCCAGCAGGACGGTAGTGGTGTCGCTGACGAGCTGTAAGCTGTCCCGGTCTCCGGTGGCGAGGAAGCAGTCGTCGCTGCGGGCGGCGCAGGCGGCAGAAAGGGTGCCGAGGATGTCGTCGGCCTCCCAGCCCTCAGCTGTCACCTCACGGTAGCCCAGCGCGGCCAGAAGCTCTTTGAGCACCGGCATCTGCGCGGCCAGCTCGTCGGGCATCTTGTGGCGGGTGGCCTTGTAGCCGTCATACATCTTGTGGCGGAAGGTGGGGGCTTTGAGGTCGAAGGCCACGGCCACCTCGTCGGGCTCGGATTCTTTGAGCAGGGAGAGCAGGATATTCAGAAAGCCGAAAATGGCGTTGGTATAGCGGCCGTCTTTGGTGGTCAGCAGCTTGATGCCGTAAAAGGCACGGTTGGCGATACTGTTGCCGTCAATGACCAGTAAACGCATAGCTTGTGGTCCTCCATTCCATAATTTCACATCTTATAGTATACCACGAATGGCCCAAAGAAAAAAGAGACTGAGGGATAAACCTCTCAGCCTCTTTCGGGAAGTTTTACTCTACCCTTATCGCGCTCACCGGGCAGGCGTTGGCGGCGTCCACAGCCAGCGGCACCTGGTCGGGCGGGATGTCGCCGGGGATGGCGACAGCCAGAGTCCCTTCCATCTGGTATACCTCGGGGCAGAGCCCGGCACACTGGGTGCAGCCGATGCAGAGTTCAGGGTCTACGAATGCTTTCATGTTGGTACTACCTCCATTCAGAATAAGAAAAGGCGCTGAGAGCAGTGTGGCCCGGCGGAGTAAAAAATATGCTATAGGCTTTCGGGCGCAGATATGTTACAATAGAGCAGAATGAACAGGAGGGCAAGACCATGAACATCCAGATATTCGGCACTACCAAGTGCTTCGATACCAAAAAGGCCCAGCGCTATTTCAAGGAGCGCGGCATCAAGTTCCAGATGA
>OOAD01001414.1_pt1 | contig 13214 bp, 9 predicted proteins | sample 1671151 | NCBI WGS metagenome assembly OOAD01 (sample SAMN06348127, study PRJEB24527) | human gut metagenome | biome: human gut; feature: ankylosing spondylitis patient; material: feces | host: Homo sapiens | place: China | collected 2015-10
GCGTAAGTGGCGTAAGTTTGGCGTAAATCCGCTTTTGCGCGCTCCAAAAATCAAGCATTCATGCGGTTTTCAGGCAGCTATTAGTACATGCCGCCCATACCGCCCATGTCACCGCCAGCGGCAGCAGGAGCAGCCGGAGGTTCGGGCAGGTCGGCCACGAGGCTCTCGGTGGTCAGAACCATCTCAGCGACGGATGCTGCGTTCTCCAGAGCGGAGCGGGTGACCTTGGTCGGGTCAACGATACCGGCGGCGATCATATCCTCGACGTAGACTTCATTCTGAGCGTCAAAGCCGTAGTTGGGCTTGTTGGCAGAGATGATCTTGTCGATGATGACGCTGCCCTCGAGGCCAGCATTCTTGGCGATCTGGCGCAGAGGAGCTTCCAGAGCCTTCAGGACGATCTTAGCGCCGGTGCGCTCGTCGCCTTCCAGCGTATCGCACAGCTCACGGACAGCGGGGATGGCGTTGATGGGAGCAGTGCCGCCGCCAGCAACGACGCCTTCCTGAACAGCAGCCTTGGTTGCGTTCAGAGCATCCTCGATGCGGAGCTTCTTGTCCTTCATCTCGACCTCAGTAGCAGCGCCGACCTTGATGACAGCCACGCCGCCAGCCAGCTTTGCCAGACGCTCCTGCAGCTTCTCGCGGTCGAAGTCGCTGGTAGCGGCCTCGATCTGGTTGCGGATCTGACCGATGCGGGATGCGATAGCGTCCTTGTCGCCAGCGCCGCCCACGATGGTGGTGTTCTCCTTGGTGACCTTGACCTGACGGGCATGACCCAGCATGTCAACGGTAGCGTCCTTCAGCTCGTAGCCGAGGTCTGCAGAGACAACCGTGCCGCCGGTCAGGGTAGCAATATCCTGCAGCATCTCCTTGCGGCGGTCGCCGAAGCCAGGAGCCTTGACAGCCACGACGTTCAGGGTGCCGCGCAGGCGGTTGACGATGAGGGTGGACAGAGCCTCGCCCTCAATGTCCTCGGCCACGATGAGCAGCTTCATGCCGTTCTGCATGACCTGCTCCAGCAGAGGAACGAGGTCCTGAATGACGCTGATCTTCTTATCGGTGATGAGGATGGCGGCGTTGTCCAGAACAGCCTCCATCTTGTCGGTATCGGTGACCATATAGGGGGTCAGGTAGCCGCGGTCGAACTGCATACCTTCGACGATCTCGTTGTAGGTCTCGGCAGTGGTCTTGTTCTCCTCGATGGTGATGACGCCGTCGGAAGTGACCTTCTCCATAGCCTCGGCGATGAGACGGCCGATCTCGGGGTCGCCTGCAGAGATGGTGCCGACGCGGGCGATGTCGTTGGAGTCCTTGACCTTCTGGCTGTGTGCCTTGATGGTCTCGACGGCCTTAGCAACAGCCTTGGTCATGCCGCGGCGGATGTCCATCGGGTTTGCACCAGCGGTGACATTCTTCATGCCCTCGGTGACCATAGCCTGTGCCAGAACGGTCGCGGTGGTGGTGCCGTCGCCTGCGGCGTCGTTGGTCTTGGTAGCGACCTCACGCACCAGCTGTGCGCCCATGTTCTCGAACTCGTCCTTCAGCTCGATCTCCTTGGCAATGGTCACGCCATCGTTGGTGATGACCGGTGCACCGAACTTTTTGCCCAGCACCACATTGCGGCCCTTGGGGCCCAGGGTGATCTTAACGGTGTTTGCCAGGGTATCGATACCGGCACACAGTGCCTTGCGGGCATCCTCGCCCTGCTTGATCTGCTTAGCCATAATCAAATCGCTCCTTTAAAGCTTCAATTTTCAAATATCAGAGGGGAAACCGCTCAGTCCTCAACGACTGCCAGGATATCGCCCTGACGGACGATGGTGCACTCTTCGCCGTCCACCTTGACCTCGGTACCGGAGTACTTGCTGGTGAGGACCTTGTCGCCGACCTTCACAGTCATCTTGACTTCCTTGCCGTCCACAACGCCGCCGGGGCCGACAGCGATGACCTCAGCCACCTGGGGCTTTTCCTTAGCACTGCCGGTCAGGATCAGACCGCCCTTGGTGGTCTCCTCAACCTCAACAGCCTTAATGACAACACGGTCTGCAAGAGGAATGATCTTCATAGTTCTTGCCCTCCTATAGTAAAAATATAATTTAAAACTTTGCTGTGTCCAAAGGGCCTCATGTCGGCTCTTCGGTTCTTTAGCACTCCATTTCTCTGAGTGCTAAGTGTATTGTACTCATCTTGACCCAAAAAATCAAGACCTTTTTTGCTTCTTTTTGTTAAGAATTTATGACAGATGAAAAAATCAGCCGTACAGCGAAAAAGAGACAGCTTTCTTCTTGGACAAAAAAGCTGTCTCTTCTTCTGGTTTTTCATGTTCGGTCTGCACTCTGTGCCGTCCTCTGCGCTGCAAAGCGCTCAAAAGCAGGCTTTGGCAGAAGGATGCGCCCTGCCAGCGGCTGTACCTGTACAGTGATCTGCTCCTTGGGTGCGCATTCACCGTCTGCCGTGGCAACGATCGGCCCACGGCCATCCGCAGCGCGCAGGCTCACCTGCTTTGCGCGGCGGTAAATGAAATACGGCTCTGCAGCCCTGACGAGCTGACCGTTCTGGAAGTGCTTGCCGCTCTTGTACATTCCCAGCAGCTTTGCAATGGTCACGCGGCTCACCTTGCGGATGATATATACATCCAGCCAGCCGTCGTCGGGCTGTGCTTCCGGCGCTGCACAGAAACCGCCGCCATAGGTGCGGCCATTGCAGATGGCACACATCAGGCAGTCCACATCCAGCGTTTCACCATCGATGGTATACTCCACCCTGCGGCCGATGTGCCCGCACAGCTGTTCCACAATGGAAAGCACATAAGCCATCTCGCCGCCGCACAGCGGGATGCGCCGGAACTTCGGGATGCCGTAGGCAACCTGCGCATCCAGACCGGCAGCGCAGATGGTGGCCGAAAGGCCAAGGCTGGTCTGCATCAGATCGATGCTCACCGGCCCACCGGCCAGCTGGGCATCCAGATCCAGAAACTCTTCCTTTGTACCAAAGGTGCGCAGAAAATCGTTGCCGCTGCCAAAGGGCAGACAGCCCACGGCTGCATTTGCATAGCCATAGATCCCGGTGAGCGCTTCGTTGAAGGTACCGTCGCCGCCGGCAGTGAAGACCCGCAGTTCTTCCCCGCTCTGCCGGGCCTGCTGCGCAGCGGCATTGGCCAGCTCCCGGGCATGACCGGCGTGATTTGTGACCTGAATGGTATATTCTTCCGGCGCAAGCCCTGCACGCGCGGCGGCAACATTGATCTGCTGCGGCAGCGTACGGGTGCAATCGGCCTTACCGGCAGTTGGATTCAAAAGAAACAATGTGCGCATGGACTTCCTCCTGCAATTCTGTTGCTTCTATGATAACAGAAAACCAAAAGGATGCAAGAGCCAATCTCACAATGTCCCTGCCCCGTACGCACAAAAAAGGAGCGGATGTCTCCGCTCCCCCCTGCAGACAAAAAAATACCGCCCCAGGTCTTGTAACTCAGGGCGGTCCTTTTGAACTTCAGATGCTTTACAGTGTTGCGGTTTCGTCCTCCCGCAGGACGATAGCACCATCCGCCGAGCAGTCCGCCGTCCAGTGCTGGCCCACGCAGGCCGTGCCGGATGCGATCTGATCCGCAAGTGCCTGCTCCACTGCCCTGTCCACTGCGCGGCGCAGTTCTCTGGCCCCGTAGGCAGAGCGGGCCTTTGCTGCCAGCGCCTGCCCTACCCGCGGTGTGTGATGCAGCTGGTAGCCGCTGCGGGCGGCACGCTGCTCCAGCTGGCACAGCATTTTTTCGGCAATGGCGCACAGGCTGTCGTCGGCCAGCGGACGGAATACGATCATCTCGTCCAGACGGCCTGCCAGCTCTGGCCGGAACCACTTTTTTGCCTCCTCAATGGCCTGCGCAGACTGCTTTTCAAACACGGCTTCGCTGCCCGCCGCAAAGCCCAGCGGCGTGCTCTGACCCGCCAAAAAACGTGCGCCGAGGTTTGAGGTGAGCAGTACGATGGTGTTGCGGAAATCCGCCTTGCGGCCCATGGCATCGGTCAGCTGGCCATCTTCCAGTATCTGCAAAAGGATGTTCTGAATATCCGGGTGTGCCTTTTCGATCTCGTCAAACAGCACCACACTGTAAGGGCGGCGGCGCACTGCTTCGGTCAGCTGTCCGCCCTCGTCATGGCCCAGATAGCCCGGCGGCGCACCCAGCAGCCGGGCAGCGGTGTGCTGCTCCTGATACTCCGACATATCAAATTTGAGCAGGGCTTTTTCGCTGCCGAACCAGCTGACCGCCAGCGCCCGGGCAAGAGCCGTTTTGCCCACTCCCGTGGGGCCAAGAAACAGCATGGCACCCATGGGCCGGCCCGGCTCGCCAAGACCGGTGCGGCTGCGCCGGATGGCACCTGCCACCGCAGCCACAGCCCGGCTCTGGCCCACGATCTCGGCGTTGAGACGTTCTTCCAGCTTGTCCAGCCGTTCCCGCTCCTGCTCACCTACCCGCTCCACCGGCACACCGCTGGCCTGCGCCACCACATGGGCGATATCGTCCGGCATCAGCGTGGGCTTTGACTGCTTTGCCTGCTCGGCCCGGATGCGTGCCGCCGCACAGGCTTCGTCCACAAGGTCGATGGCCTTATCCGGCAGAAAGCGCCCCGGCAGATACCGCACCGAAAGCTCCACCGCAGCCTGCAGCGCTTCCGGCGGAAGGCAGACATTGTGGTAGCACTCATAGCGCGGCGCAAGCCCGTTGAGGATATCCAGCGCCTGCGCAGGCGTAGGCTCCTCTACCTGCACCTTGCCGAAACGGCGTTCCAGCGCGGCATCCTTCTGGATGTGGGTGCGGAACTCTTCGGTAGTGGTAGCGCCGATAATTTGTATCTCGCCCCGGGCCAGCACCGGTTTTAAGATGCTGGCAGCATCGATGGCACCCTCCGCTGCACCGGCACCCACGATGGTGTGGAACTCATCCACGAACAGGATGGAGCTGCCGTCCCGCACCAGCTCTTCCAGCAGGTTCTTGAACCGCTCCTCAAAGTCACCGCGGTATTTGGTGCCCGCCACAAGGCTGGCCATATCCAGTGCCAGCAGACGGCGGCCCTTGAGCGCACGGGGCACACGATCCGTGGCAATGCGCTGGGCCAGCCCTTCGGCAAGGGCGGTCTTGCCCACGCCCGGCTCCCCCACAAGGCAGGGGTTGTTCTTCTGACGGCGGCATAAGATCTCCACCATGCGGTCCAGCTCTGCTTCCCGGCAGAACACCGGGTCCAGTTCCCGTTCCGCAGCACGGCGGGTCAGATCCCGGCAGTACTTATCACTGGCGCGGCTGCCGCGCGGCGCACTGACCGTGGTCCGCGTCTGATACGGCAGTACGAACTGCCCGGACAGCTGGCGGCATTCCCGCACGGCATCTGTGAGCTGCACGCCCATGGATGCCAGCAGGATGCCTGCTGTGCAGCCGTCATCCTCCAGCATGGCGCAGAGCAGATGTTCCGGCTCGGCCCGGTTCAGGTGCGCGTTCTGTGCCCCGATGATGGCGTAATCCATGGTGCGCTTGAGGTCCGGCGCAAGAGCGTAGCGATCCAGATGCAAAGCCGGTGCGCGGCGGCTCTCGGCCAGCTGACGGCGCACCTCCGGTTCCCGGATCTGCTTGCCCTCCAGAAACCGTGCTGCCGCCCCATGATCCTGCTGCAGGATCGCCAGCAGCAGGTGGCCGGTATCGGCTTTTTCGCAGCCAAGGTTCCCGGCAAGCTCCACCGCACTGCGCAGCAGCTGATCCGACTCGTGCGAAAAGCCCTTGTACCCGCCAAAGCCAAGTTTTTCCCAAATACTCATTTGCCCGCTCCTTGCTGATGAAATTCGTTTTCACAAGAAGTATAGCCCCGAAGCACAGAAAAAAAACATCTCTTTCTGTCGGGATGGGAAAACAAAAAGGAGATACCCGCAGGCATCTCCCCCTTCGCTGTTTGATTTTTCAGTCCATTTCGGCCAGAGCCTTTTTCAGGTTCTTGGCGATCTGATCCGGGCAGCTGGTATTGCGGAAACCGCAGAGCGTGCCCTCCATGCGGTCGATCACATCTTCGGCCTTCATGCCCTTGACCAGACGGCAGATGCCCTTCAGGTTGCCGTTGCAGCCGCCAATGACCTCCATGGACGCAATGGTGTGGTCATCGTTCAGCACAAAGTTGGTCTGCTTGGAACAGGTGCCGCTGTTCGGGAAGCTGAATTCCTTGCTCATAGTTCAAAATCCTCTCTTTTTGACAGAAATCCCGACGAAGATCGTCTGCTTCTATTATAGAGCAGCGTGCCGGAATGTCAATGTGACCGGGTCACACATCAATACCGCGGCGCTTGTGGGCCAGCTCCAGAATGCGGGCCACCTGATCGTCTGCCGTGGTACAGGTACCCACCGGGTGCGGCACCTTATGGTTTGCACCGTGGAAGTCCGTACCGCCGGTATGGATCAGCCCATACTGCTCACACAGAGCAGCACACTCGGCCCTGTCCTCCGGGCTGTTGCGGGGGTGCTCCACCTCAATGCCGTCGATGATGCCCTCTTTGGCAAGCTGACGCACCAGCGGCATACTCTTGTAAACGGTCGGGTGTGCAAACACCAGCACCGCACCGGCAGCTTTCGCCGTGGCGATCACTTCCTGCACCGAGGGATACTTTACCTGATGCAGCACCACACCGCGCGGCTCCCAGCCAAAGAGATAACTGTACAGCTTGCCGTACACAGCATCACACAGCCCCAGCTGGTGCAACGCTTCCATAATGCCGCTTTTGAACAGCACACCGCTGTCCTTTGCGTATTCCAGCGCCTGTTCCGTGCGGAACTGCGGGTACAGCGCTTCGATCTCCTTTGCGCTTTGCAGGCCGCACTCGTTGCGGCGCTGGCGCAGGATGTCGCAGTGCTCCTTCAGTTCCCGGCTTTCCGGGTCCGGGAAGTAGCACAGCAGGTGCACGCGATGCTTATGCTCATGGTCATAGCCGGTCAGCTCGGTGGCCGGAAGCAGGCGCACGCCGTCCTGCACAGGGTGCTCATTGCAGTAGTTCACGCTGAGCAGGGTGTCATGGTCGGAAATGGACATGGTGTCCAGCCCCGCCCGCGCCGCCATGAGCGGCAGGCGGTGGATGGGCACAGAGCCATCGGAACAGGTGGAATGGTTGTGAAGATCGCCGGGCATGGAAAATGAACCTCCCAAGAAAACCAGAGAAAGGCTTCCCCCAAAGAGGAAGCCTTATATCATATCAGTGCTTATAGAAATTGATCAGGCAGCCGTCGGCCAGGATCTTGCGCTCGTCGGCGGTCAGCGGGGCCATGTACAGGCTGAACTCCTTTGCGGTGTCGCCCAGCACATAGGCCTTGATGTCCTGCAGGTCGCCCTTGAGGGCCTCGCGGACATTCGGGATAAAGACATAGTCGCCCAGACCGAAGGGCGTTGCGCCCACCAGCTGCAGCGGCAACATGCCCCAGTTGATGAGGTTGGAGCGGTAGCGCTTGGTGGCGTACTCGGTAACGATGTTGGCACCGGCCCCCAGCACACGCTGGCAGCTGGCCGCCTGCTCACGGGCAGAACCATCGCCGGGCTTGACGGCAAAGATGGTGGATGCGATCTGCACATCGTTCCAAGTCAGGTTTTCACAGCCGGGCACCTTGTGCAGCTGGGCCAGCACCTCGGCGCTGCCCTCGCCTGCACGGCGGGCTTTTTCTTCGGCCTGCACGGCCTTGGCACGGCCCACATACTCCGGGTCCTTGCGGCTGAGGGTGAACTCGGCCAGGCCCAGAGGATTGGAACGGTAAGACGAAGTCTCACCGGAGGGGATCAGCTCGTCGGTGGTGGTGACAGGGTCGGTGATGTAAGATGCCACCTTCAGCAGCAGATTATCGCCCAGCGGTGCAATTTCGGGCCAGTCCTTGATGTTGGGGCCAAGCTTGAGCAGGGCATCGTAATCGCCCTTGCCAAAGCCCTGATACACGCGGGTATCGTAGCTGGAAGGATCGTACTGATACTCCGGCACAGCGGGATCATAGTCGATATCGGTAGCCGGGGTCAGAATGCCGCCGTTGGCCGTGGTGGCCGCAATGCTGCGGGCATCCATCAGTGCCACACCGGAAAGCTGGCCGTTGCCGGGCTTGGAGCCTTCGCGGCTGGGGAAGTTGCGGGTGGTATGGCGGATAGACAGCGCGCCGTTGGCGGGCACGTCGCCTGCGCCGAAGCAGGGGCCGCAGAACGCAGTGCGGACGGTGGCACCGCTGGCCATCAGGTCGTGGATGACTCCGGTGCGCACCAGTTCCATCATGATGGGCTGGCTGCCGGGATACACGCTCAGGGCGTAGTCACCGCAGCCGCCGGTGTGGCCCTTGAGGATGGAGGCAGCTTCATAAATGCTGTCGTACAGACCGCCTGCGCAGCCTGCGATCACGCCCTGATCCACACGCAGTTTACCGTTCTCGATCTTGCTGCACAGGTCAAGGCTGACATCCTTACGGCCGATCAGCTTCTGCACATCCTGCTCGCAGGCATGGAGAATATCCTCAAGGTTTGCGTTCAGCTCTTCAATGGTAAATGCATTGGAGGGATGCATGGGCAGTGCGATCATGGGGCGGATGGCAGAAAGGTCTACCTCTACCACACCGTCGTAATAAGCAAGGTCGGCCGGAGCCAGCTTCTTATAGTCGGCGGCACGGCCATGCACCGCAAGGAATTTCTGCGTCGTTTCGTCGGTTTCCCAGATGGAGGACAGGCAGGTGGTCTCGGTGGTCATGGCATCGATGGCGTTGCGGGTATCCTGACGCAGAGACGCAACGCCGGGGCCGACAAACTCCATCACCTTGTTCTTGACATAGCCGCTCTTGAACAGCTTGCCCACCAGCGCAATGGCCACATCGTGCGGGCCGCAGCCTGCAGGCAGAGAGCCGGTGAGATAAATTGCAACAACACCCGGACGGGCCACATCGTAGGTGCGGCCCAGCAGCTGCTTTGCCAGCTCGCCGCCGCCCTCACCAATGGCCATGGTGCCCAGAGCACCGTAGCGGGTGTGGGAGTCCGAGCCAAGGATCATCTTGCCGCAGCCCGCAAACTTTTCGCGCATGTACTGGTGGATGACCGCCAGATGCGGGGGCACAAAAATGCCGCCGTATTTTTTGGCGGCGGACAGGCCGAAGCGGTGGTCGTCCTCATTGATGGTGCCGCCCACGGCGCAAAGGCTGTTGTGGCAGTTGGTGAGCACATACGGAATGGGGAATTTCTCCAGACCGGACGCACGGGCCGTCTGGATGATGCCCACAAAGGTGATGTCATGGCTGGCCATGGCATCGAACTTGATCTTCAGGTTTTCGGCATCGCCGCTGGTGTTGTGGGCCTGCAGAATGCTGTAGGCCATGGTGCCGGTCTTTGCGTTCTCGATGGCTGCGGCATCAAAGCCCTTTGCTGCCAGTGCGGCGCTTGCTTCGCCGTCTGCAGGCACCCATTCGCCGCGGGCATAGTATGCGCCGCCGGTGCTGCACTTGATCATATCCAACATCTCGATTCGCCTCTCTTTTTGTATTTCCCGCCCGCCCTATCTTGCGGGCACTGCCCCAGCAGAGCAGTACGCTGCCCGCTCTGCCCTCTTCTGCCGCGCTGTCAAAGCACGCGGCCACGGCCCGGAAAGCCGTATCTGAAGGTTATTATACCATGAAACCACGGAAAGAAAAAGCACTTTTTACAAATGAATCGTGAATGGAGGATGAAGAGACGGGCTCTGTGCTTTTTCTTGACAAAGAAGCCATTCTATTGTATTATTATTAGCGTTGTATGCCGCTGTGGTGAAATTGGCAGACACGAGGGACTTAAAATCCCTTTCTGGAGACAGAGTACGGGTTCGACCCCCGTCGGCGGCATAAAAAGACCCCCCAAGCTTACGCTTGAGGGGCTTTTTATTTTGCTTATTTTACACCTTGCCGCCGTGCAGCTCTGCATACATCTTGGAACGGCACTCGGCCACAGCCGGGGTCATGTTCACATAGTGCTTATGCGGGCACTCCAGACGCAGCTCGCTCTCCCAGGTCTCCTCGGTGAGCTGCTTTGCAATGTATGCCTTCTTCTCTGCGATCGAAGGCAGCTCAATGGCCAGCTGACCATTCAGCACATGCGGCACCAGCAGCTTTTTGACCTTGGTGGGGGTAATGGTGACGGTGCGCTCGATGGCATCGGAGTCCAGATTGACCATCGTGACGGGCTTGCCCGCCTCGATGACTTCATCATCCATGGCGATCAGGTCACACTGGGCCTGACCATTTTCATCGTAGAGGCGCCACGGCATCTTCTTGCCCGGAATGATGGCCTTGCTGGCGGAATCCGAGCACTTCATCCTGGGAGTGTAGCTGCCGTCCGGCTGCTTGACCGCCACCAGCTTGTACACACCGCCAAACACGGGGTCGGAAGCAGAGGTGATCAGGTTTTCGCCCACGCCGTAGGAGTCAAAATGAGCGTGCTCATACAGCTCCATGTTGGCGATTTTCTTCTCGTCCAGACCATTGGAAGCCACCAGCTTGATGTAAGGCTTACCGGCCGCATCCAGTGCCTTGCGCAGGCGCTTGGAGCCGCGGGCCAGGTCGCCGGAGTCGATACGGGCGCTCTTGACGCGGCGGTTCGGGTCGTTGGGGTATTTCTCGATGAGGTAATCGTCCAGTTTAATGAGGTTGGGCAGACCGCTCTCCATGATATTATAGGTGTCCAGCAGCAGACTGACCGAATCCGGGTAGGTATCGGCAAAGGCCTTGAAGGCATCAAACTCCGTGGGGAAGAACTCGATGAAGCTGTGCGCTACGGTGCCCACAGCCTTGACCTCCGCGCCGAACTTCATCTCGGCCAAACAGTTGGCAGTGCCCACGCAGCCGCCCAGAACAGCAGCATATGCACCATCGTTGCCAGCGCTTTCGCCCTGCGCACGGCGGGTGCCGAATTCCATCACGCTGCGGGGCGTGTGGGTGTTCAGGCCGGTGACGCGGGTAGCCTTGGTGGCGATCAGACTGTGGAAGTTCATGGTCTGCAGCAGGTAGGTCTCGATCAGAATTGCGCCCACGAGGTCGCACTCGATGCGCACCATCTGCACATGCGGGTATGCCACCGTGCCCTCGGGCAGAGCGTACATGTCGCCCTTCCACTGATAGGTGCGCAGATACTCGCAGAATTCCTCGCTCATGCCTTTGGTGCGCAGCCACCAGATATCCTGTGCATTGAAATGATAATTCAGCAGAAAACGGGTCAGCTTGCGCTGGCCGGCACTGATGGAGTAACCCTGATTATCCGGGTTCTTGCGGAAGAACATATCAAACACCAGCGTGGTGTCCTTGAATCCGTGCAGGAACAGGCAGTTTGCCATTGTAAATTCATAAAAATCCACGACCATTGCGGGGTTGTCGTAGTCCTCATCTGGAATATAAGGCACAACCTTGATTTCGTCCATGAATAGTATCCTCTCTTCTTTACACCCGGCAAAGGCTCCTTGCTGTCCCCTGCCGTTCTGACCTGTGGGAAGGTTTGCGCGCCTGCCTGTCTTGACAGTGCGTTTCTATCATGATATCACCAAACGCAGAGCGGTGCAAGCATTTTTGAAAAATCCTGGTCGATTTCCGGTAAGAAAAAGCCGCCCATACACAAACAGCATGGGCGGCTTTCAGAACAAACGTGTTAACCGTTGATGATATTGGGGGTAGCATTCTTCAGCACAACGTCGTGGCTGCCGCCCTCAACGATGGAGGTAGAGGAAACCACGGTCAGCTTTGCTTTTTGCTGCAGCTCCGGGATGGACAGAGCGCCGCAGTTGCACATGGTGCTCTTGACCTTGTACAGAGTGGTCTGCACACCGTCAGCCAGAGGACCGGCATAGGGCACGTAGCTGTCCACGCCTTCCTCAAAGCTCAGCTTGCTGGAACCGCCCAGATCGTAGCGCTGCCAGTTGCGGGCACGGTTGGAGCCTTCGCCCCAGTACTCCTTCATATACTGGCCGTTGATGCGCACCTTATTCGTGGGGCTTTCGTCAAAGCGGGCAAAGTAGCGGCCCAGCATCACAAAATCCGCACCCATGGCCAGTGCCAGCGTGATGTGGTAATCGTGGACGATGCCGCCGTCGGAGCAGATGGGCACGTAGATGCCGGTCTCCTTATAGTACTCATCGCGGGCCTTTGCCACCTCGATGACAGCGGTAGCCTGACCACGGCCAATGCCCTTGGTCTCGCGGGTGATGCAGATAGAACCGCCGCCAATGCCGATCTTCACGAAGTCTGCACCAGCCTCAGCCAGGAAGCGGAAGCCCTCGGCATCCACAACGTTGCCTGCGCCCACCTTGACGGTATCGCCGTAGTGCTCACGGATCCAGCCGATGGTGCGGCTCTGCCACTCGGAGTAACCCTCGGAAGAGTCGATGCACAGCACGTCCACGCCGGCCTCGGTATTGCCGGTGGTGTGCCGGTTGTTGAAGTCGTATGTATAGAGGTAGATGCCGCCGGTGGAGACCCGGGCCTTGTTGATGCCGGCCACCGTGCGGATGATGTCCGTGAAGTACCCGCTGCTGTCCGAACCCTGATAGCCCAGGTTGGCGGAGATGGAGAGTCCGGGCTTGCCGATGACAGCAGAGCCATCCTCCCGGAAACCCATGGCGTAGTAGCCGCCGTCGCTGCTGAGGACCTCTCCCTCCGACACCAGGATGCCGATGGGCAGGCCGTTGGAGGTGTTGAAGAAGTCGCCGTTGATGCCCGCCGCCACCCGGTAGCCCTGGCTCTCCAGTGCCCGGGCCGCAGAGGTGACCGTGGTGCGGGTGGTCAGGGAGTCCCCGAAGGTGACGATGGGCGTCACATCTGCATTGGGCTCGTATGTGACGACGTTCTCCGTCCGCAGGTCGGAGTACGCAGTACTCCAAAACACATTGGTGGAGAGCTGGGTCTTCTGGTTCAAAAGAGTGCCCTTGGAGGTCAGGTCCTCGCCCATGGCCTCGGACGCGGCGGCGGTGAGGCCCAGGGAGCAAAGAAGCGTGAACGCCAAAAACAGGGACAGGGTTTTGCGCAGGGTGTTTTTCATGTCATACCTCCATAAGCTGCAGCTGAGATGGTCTACATAATCCTCTTCAGAATAGCATAAACAGGCGGAAAAGTAAATGGGAATGGGGCAACAAAATCCACCAGATTGCACAGAGTCTCCCAAATACAAGACGGCGTCTGCGGGAAAAAAGTTCCGCCCGCCGCAGAAAAGACTTGGAGAAAC
>OOAD01001418.1_pt1 | contig 13190 bp, 9 predicted proteins | sample 1671151 | NCBI WGS metagenome assembly OOAD01 (sample SAMN06348127, study PRJEB24527) | human gut metagenome | biome: human gut; feature: ankylosing spondylitis patient; material: feces | host: Homo sapiens | place: China | collected 2015-10
AGGTGGACGAGCGCCTGCCGCCCCTGCTGGCCGAGACCATGGCCGGTGTGGACAATTTCAAGCTGGTATTGCAGGATGTGCTCAAGGTGGACCTGAAAGCCCTGATCGCGCAGGAGTTCCCCGGGATGCCGGTGGCGGTCTGCGCCAACCTGCCCTACTATATCACAAGCCCCATTGTGATGAAGCTGCTGGGTGACCGCCTGCCCATCGAGAGCCTGACCGTGATGGTGCAGAAGGAAGCTGCCGATCGCCTGGCCGCTGCCCCGGGTACCCGGGCCTCCAGCGCCATCAGCTGCGCGGTGAGCTATTACGCGACCTCTAAGATGATGTTCACCGCCGCCCCGGGCAGCTTTTACCCGGCCCCCAAGGTGACCAGCGCCGTGGTGCGGATGGAGATCCGCCCCACCCCCGCCGTGCAGGTGGAGGACGAGGCTGGCTACTTTGCCCTTGTGCGCGCGGCCTTTGGCCAGCGGCGCAAAACTGCCGCCAATGCCATTGCCAGCGGCCTGGGGATGCCCAAGGATGCCGTGACCGCTGCCATTGAAGCCGCCGGTTTCGATGCCCGCATCCGTCCCGAGGCCCTGACGCTGGAGGATTTTGCAAAGATCCAGAGCACACTGGCCCGGTGACTTGTTTTAATAATTCGGTTTTCCAAAAGCAGGGGCTCTTCGCAAAGCGTGGAGCGCCTGCTCTTTTAGAATATAAAGCAAAAATACAGTGTCTTTTTGGCAAGAACAATTCCGGTTGTTTTGTCTGTGGCATTGTTTGTTAAATTTCCTGCACGCTTTACCATGTAAAAGCAAATATATTTCATCGTTTTTGCGCGGCAGACTTTGCTTTTTGAAGAAAAAGCTGTGCGTGCTCCATTGACATCTTTTTATTTCAATGGTACAATATATGACGTGTTAAGGTTTTGCGGGAGGAGCACAGGTGCAGACAGAGGGGTCTGTTTCTGCGCTCTTTTGTATTCCCTGGCAATACAGGATTCAAAAAACCTCCGCAGAATAGTGGGAAAACAGCAGGACATCCCGCCCTGCACCATGCACTGAAGCACGGAATTATTATAGGGAGGAAAACACAATGAACAACAACTACGAGTCTCATGCAATCAGCCGCCGCAGCTTTCTGAAGGCTTCCGGTGTCGTTGGTGCCGCCGGTATTCTGGCCGCCTGCGGCGGCAACTCTGGCAGCAGCTCCACCGCTGCTTCCTCTGGTGCTACCAGCGCTCCCAACACCACCGGCGCTACCCCGCTGAAGGAGTTCATCTCCTGGGAGAGCACCAACCGTGAGCTGGAGAGCTGGAACATGCTGTACAGCCAGATGGCTTCCGACATGAATGTCACCACCAACCTGTGGGAAGGCCTGCTGAGCTTTGACTGCTACGGCAAGGCCGTGCCTTCCGTGGCCAAGGAGTGGAGCCACAATGAGGACTCTTCCGTTTGGACCTTCAACCTCCGTGACGATGTGGACTGGGTGGATGTGAACGGCGAAGTCAAGGCTCACCTGACCAGCAAGGACTTCCTCGTGGGTCTGGAGTGGGTGCTGAACGCAGCCAAGAACCAGGCCAACAACACCTCCATGCCCAACGAGACCCTGACCGGTGCTGCTGATTATTATCAGAAGACCAGCGATATGGGCGATGCTGCTGCCGACCTGACCTACCAGGATATGCTGGACGCAGGCGTGGGCGTTGAGGCTCCGGACGATTACACCCTGGTCTTCACCTGCAAGGATCCCTGCCCCTACTTCGATACCGTTGCTGCCTACACCAGCTTCTACCCCGCCTCTGAGGATCTGATCAACGAGCTGGGCGTTGAGGGCTTCCGTGCCTGCGATTACACCAACATGTGGTACAATGGTCCCTATGTGGTGGAGGAGTTCATCAGCCAGAACACCAAGAGCTACATCCCCAACCCCAACTACTTTGGTGCAAACGATGTGTCCCGCTTCGACCGCTTCACCGTTACCATGATCAGCGACGGCACCGTTACTTTCCAGCTGTACCAGAACCGTGAGCTGGACGAGATGGATGTGGGCGAGAGCACCCTGACCACCATCCAGGCTGATCCCAACAGCGAGTACAATCAGCAGCTGTGCGAGAAGCGCCCCAAGAAGTTCAGCTACCAGATGCACTTCAACTATCAGAAGAACAACGAGGACGGCACCCCCGACGACAACTGGAACAAGGCGATTGCCAACACTGCTTTCCGTCAGTGCTTCTACAAGGGCCTGGAGATGACCAACTGGTATGCACGTACCAACAAGATCAACCCCCTGAAGTGCGAGAACGATTACTACACCATGCCCGGTGTCTGCTACAACACCCAGGGCCAGGAGTACTCCACCCTGGTTGCCAAGGAGATGGGCTTCGACAAGGAAGCATACGATGGCAAGACCATGATCCGTCTGCGCGCCAACAACGGCGACATCGCTGACCTGAAGAAGCAGGCCATGGACGAGCTGAGCGCCATCGGCGTTACCTTCCCTGTCCACGCTGCTTACTACATCATCGCCGCCAACTCCACCGCTCTGGACAACGCAACCGTGCTGAAGCAGTGCTTCACCGACAGCTTCGGCGATGACTTCATCGTGCTGGACATCAAGACCTTTGTTTCTTCCCTCACTCAGGAAGTCCGCAATCCTCAGCTGCAGAGCTTCGTCATCAACGGCTGGGGCGCTGACTTCGGCGATCCCGTCAACTTCGTTGGTCAGGAGATCCTGCACGACGACAACGCCTACTACAGCTGGTACTACTCCAACATCGCCAAGGTCGTTGAGGCCGGCCCCGCTGACTGGCAGAAGGATCTGGTGGCCTGCTACGAGGAGTTCACCGATCTGGTCAACACCGCAAAGGCCATCGTTGATGATACCGATGCCCGCTACGCTGCCTTCGCAAAGGCTGAGGCCAGCATGCTGAACAACGTTCTGGCCTGCCCCTGCTACTTCGAGGTTGCCTGGACTCTGACCCACGCCAACGAGTACAGCAAGATCAACGCTGTGTATGGTCCCTGCAACTACAAGGCTGTGAACTGGGAGACCAGCGAAGAGGCTTACACCACCGAGCAGTACGAGGAGTTCGCCGCTGCATTCGACGCAGCTACCAAGGCTTAAGTTCCCCGTTTCCCCGCCCGAAAGGGTAGAAATAAAAGTTAAGGGTTCGATAACATGTTAAAATACACGGTTAAGCGGCTGCTCCAGTCGCTTGTCACAATCTTTCTGATCGCAACAGCAGTTTTCCTGATGATGCGCTGCCTGCCGACGGACTACTACTTCACTGAGGAACAGCTCATGAAGTTTACCGATCAGCAGAAGACCGCCGCTCTGGAAGCAGCTGGCCTGACCGATCCCATCCCCACCCAGCTGGTCAAGTTCTATAACAACCTGCTGCATCTGGACTTCGGCACTTCCCGCCGCATCCAGAACGGTGCCCCGGTGGTCAAGGTCATTGGTAAAAAGTTTGGTATCTCCATGCGTCTGGGTCTCATCGCCTCCGGCATCTCTCTGGTGATCGGTGTGCTGATGGGCATCCTGCAGGCGGCATTCAAGGACAAGGTATTCGACTGGATCGGCACGGCCTACACCGTGTTCGTCAACGCGGTCCCGTCGCTGGTGTCGTATTCTCTGGTGCTGGTCTTCGGTTCCAAGTACCTGGGATTCCCCACGCTGTATTCCACCCGCAATGTGAGTGCTTCCAGCGTGCTGCCCATCACCTGCCTTTCGCTGGCATCCATTGCAGGCTATGCCCTGTGGACCCGCCGCTACATGGTGGATGAGCTGACCCGCGACTATATCAAGCTGGCCCGTGTCAAGGGCTTGAGCTCCCGCGAGATCATGTTTAAGCATGTTCTGCGCAACGCCATGGTCCCCATGGTGCAGTATATCCCCCAGTCCATCCTGCTGACGGTCGGCGGCTCTCTGCTGATGGAGCGGTTCTTCTCCGTTCCCGGCATGGGTCCCCTGCTGACCGACGCCATCCAGCGCTATGACCTGAACGTTGTGCAGACCCTGGTCATCCTCTACGCTGTGCTGGGCATCGTGGGCGTGTTCCTGGGCGATGTGCTGATGATGGTGGTTGACCCCCGTATTACTCTGACCGGAAAGGAGGAGGCTCGCTGATGGCTAAGGCATCGGATTTTGAGGGCAAGAAGCCCGAAGAACTGTTCTACTTTGTGGATTATTCCCCGGAAGAAGCTGAACGCATCGGCTACTCCAACTATTCCTATTGGGGTTCTGTCATCCAGAACTTCCTCAAGCAGAAGGTCGCTGTCTTCTGCCTGATCCTGTTCCTGGCGCTGACGGTGTTCTCCTTCATTGCGCTGGGCATTGGCAAGTATCACTTCACCAGCCTGATCTCTGATTCCAGCAAGGCTTTCATCAAGCCCAACAGTGAGTACTGGTTCGGTACCGACAACCTGGGCCGTGACTACTGGTGCCAGGTGTGGTACGCCACCCAGGTTTCCATCCGTCTGGCTCTGGTGGTCGCCGTGGGCGAGAGCATCGTGGGCGTGATCTTCGGCCTGATCTGGGGCTATGTGCGCAGCCTGGACCGCTTCTTCACGGAGCTGTACAACCTGATCGACAACGTACCCTATATCATCTATATGACCCTGATCGCCCTGATGGTGGGCCAGAGCTTCTGGATCATGGCCATCTCCATGATCGCCATCAACTGGCTTTCTATGGCACGCCGTGTCCGCAACATGGTGTTCATGTTCCGTGACCGCGAGTACAACCTCGCGTCCCGCTGCCTGGGCACCCCGCTGTGGCGCGTGCTGACCAAGAACATCCTGCCGTATCTGGTCTCCGTTATCATCCTGCGTATGGCACTGTCCATTCCGGGCACCATCAATCTGGAATCCACGCTGTCCTACCTGGGCCTGGGCCTGGGCATCGACACGCCTTCTCTGGGCCTGATCCTGAGCAAGGTGCGCGGCTTCTTCCTGGATTATCCGTACCTGCTGGTTTTCCCTGCATCCATCGTGTCCATCATTTCCATTTCTTTCTATATCATGGGCAACGCTTTGTCGGATGCGGCTGATCCGCGCAACCACGTTTGATAGATTGGAGAGAGAGACGTAAATGGATAGACAACCGATTATCTCTGCCAAAGACGTGGAGATCACTTTCAGCCTGCGCGGCCGCAAGCTGAACGCCATCCGCAAGTGTTCGCTGGATCTGTACGAAGGCGAGACCCTTGCCATCGTGGGCGAGTCCGGCTCGGGCAAGTCCGTATTCACCAAGACCTTTGTGGGTATGCTGGATGCCAACGGTAAGATCACCGGCGGCTCCATCATGTTTGAAGGCCGCGATATGACCAAGTTCACCGAGAAGGATTGGCTGGGTGTCCGCGGCAAGAAGATCGCCATGGTCATGCAGGACCCTATGACCAGCCTGAACCCGCTGAAGAAGATCGGCAAGCAGATCCAGGAGAGCATTGAGCACCACCAGGGTCTGAAGGGCGAGGAAGCCAAAAAGGCTGCCATCGAGATGCTGGGCAAGGTGGGTATCCCCGACCCCGAGCGTCGGTACGAGCAGTACCCCCACGAGTTCTCCGGCGGTATGCGTCAGCGTGTCGTCATTGCCATTGCAGCGGCCTGCCGCCCGCAGATCCTGATCTGCGACGAGCCCACCACTGCGCTGGACGTGACCATTCAGGCACAGATCCTGCAGCTGATCCGCGACCTGCAGAAGGAGCTGGGCATGTCCGTTATCTACATCACCCATGACCTGGGCGTTGTGGCAAACGTGGCAGACCGTGTGGCCGTGATGTATGCCGGCCAGATCGTGGAATACGGCACCGTGGAGGAGATCTTCTACGATGCATGGCACCCCTACACCTGGGCTCTGCTGCAGGCTCTGCCGCAGCTGGGCACCAAGGGTGAGGCCCTGCCCAGCGTGGATGGTACTCCCCCGAACCTGTTCAATGAGATCAAGGGTGACGCATTTGCGCCCCGCAACAAGCATGCGCTGGCAATCGACTTTGTGCAAGAGCCTCCGTTCTTCCAGGTGTCCGAGACCCACGCCGCAAAGACCTGGTATCTGGACCCGCGCGCTCCCAAGATCGAGCGGCCGCACTCCATCCAGAACCTGCGTGAGAAAATGGGAAAGATGGGAGGCGCCAACTTAAATGGCTGAACGCGAAAAGCTGATTGAGCTGAAAGACCTTCAGATCACCTTTGGCTCCGGTAAGAAGAAATTTGTTGCTGTCGATCATGTCAACTTTGACATCTATAAGGGCGAGACCTTCTCGCTGGTCGGCGAGTCCGGCTCCGGCAAGACCACCATTGGCCGTGCCATCTGCCGCATCAACCCGACTTCCGGCGGCGACATCTTCTTCAAGGGCCAGAAGATCAACGGCAAGATCTCCAAGGAACTGGACAAAGAGGTCATCCGTAAGATCCAGATGATCTTCCAGGACCCCATGGCTTCGCTGAACGAGCGCGCCAAGGTGGAGTATATCATTGCTGAGGGCCTGCTGAACCATCATCTCTACAAGGATCAGGAAGACCTGCATGAAAAGGTGATGAACGCCCTGCATGAGGTCGGCCTGCTGCCGGAGTTTGCCTCCCGCTTCCCCCACGAGTTCTCGGGCGGCCAGCGCCAGCGCATCGGCATTGCCCGTGCTCTGGTCATGGAGCCGGAGTTCATCGTGGCCGATGAGCCCATCTCCGCACTGGATGTTTCCATCCGTGCACAGGTGCTGAACCTGCTGAACGAGATGAAGAAGAGCCGCGGTCTGACCTACCTGTTCATTGCACATGACCTGTCGGTGGTCCGGTTCATCTCGGATCGTATCGCCGTTATCAGCAAGGGCCGCATCGTGGAGCTGGCTGAGGCGGAGGAGCTGTTCCTCCATCCGCTGCATCCCTACACCAAAGCCCTGTTGAGCGCGGTTCCCATCCCTGACCCCAGCCTGGAAAAGCACAAGAAGCTGCTGGTCTATGACCCCTCGATCCACGATTACAGCGTGGATAAGCCGGTTTGGGAAGAGATCGCAAACGGTCACTTTGTGTATGGCAACCAGCGTGAGCTGGAAGGCTACCGCAAGGAGTATGAAAGCCAGCTGTAAGCTGAACCGCTTTCCTGTATTTTAACACAATGACCCCGCCGCGCTGGGAGCTTTCCCGCGCGGCGGGGTTTTGTGCTGTCAGGGAGCAAAAAACAGAACCGGACGCTTCAAAAACGTCCGGTTCTGCTTTTGCGATTGGTTATTGGTCCACTCGATCAGGCCTGAGCGGCTGCGTCAAATGCAGCGGCAAACTCATCGTACTGTTCGGTGGTGTAGGCTTCCTCACTGGTCTCCCAGTTCACAGCCTTGTAGTTGCAGGGACCATACATTGCGTTGATCTTGCTGTACTCGTTGACGTGGGTCAGGCACCAGGTGATATCGTAGACGGTGGGGAAAATCAGGTTCTCGTCCAGGAAGTAGGCCTCGGCCTTGGCAAATGCAGCGTAGCGTGCATCGGTGTCGTCAACAATGGCACGGGCCTCGTTCACCAGATCGGTGAACTTCTCATAGGCAGCCACCAGCTCGGTCTGGTAGCTGGCGGGACCATTGTTCACAATGCCTGCGATGTTGGTCATGTTGCAGCTGTAGTAAGCGTTGTCATCGTGAATGATGATCTGGGTCAGGAAGTTGATGGGATCACCGAAGTCAGCGCCCCAGCCCATGTGGGTGAAGCTCTGCAGCTTGGGAGCCACGACTTCCTTCATGGTGGAGGACACGAAGGTGTTGACATCCAGCACGATGAAGTCATCGCCGAAGCTGTCGGTGAAGCACTGCTTCAGGACGGTGGCGTGGTCCAGAGCGGAGGTGGAGCCGGCCAGAACGTAGTAGGAGCAGTGGACAGGGAAGGTGACACCAATGGCGCTCAGCTCTTCCATGGCCTGCTTCTTCAGCTCGGTGATGTCGCCGTTGTTGGCGCGCAGACGCTTCATGGTCTTGCCATCGTAAGCCTCGCCGTCCAGACCCATCTCCTTGGCCACCAGGTTGGTGTAGTCGGTGCCATCAGAGGTGTAGCACAGGCCCTTCATGGTGAAGAAGTCGTTCTCACACTTCAGGGGATTGATGGGGTTATAACGGGCGAAGAACTTGTTCAGCACCATGCCCTTGGAGAAGCACTGACGGAACGCCTTGTTGGCAATGGCCTTGTTCCAGTTCTCATCGGGGGTGCCATCGGTGTTCATTTTGTCGTAGTTGAAGATGAAGCAGTAGCTGAACTTCTTGGCACGCTTCTCACACAGCTGCTGATTGTACTCGTTGGAGGGATCGGACTGAATGGTGGTGATGCTGCTCTCGCCCAGATCCACCTCGTCCAGCTCGCGGTTCTGATACAGCTGCAGGCTGATGGCGCCATCGCTGATCATGGTGACAGTGAAACGCTCAAAGCGGCTGACGTTGGCAGCATCGTAGTAGTTGGGGTTGGGGATGTAGCTCTTGGTGTTGCCCTGGATGTACTCCTCCACCATATAGGGGCCGTTGTACCACATGGTGGTGTTGTCGCAGCCACGGAAGCCATCGATACCCAGCTCCTCGATCAGAGCGGGAGCCACGGGGTAGAAGCTGGTGTAGGCAGCAACGGTATCAAAGTAGGGGCAGGCGTTGGGGCAGGTGAACACCAGAGTGTAATCATCCGGAGCTTCGATGCCCACACCGGCAGCCAGCATGTCCTCATAGGTCATGTCAGCGGCAGCGTCACCGGCTTCCTTGGTCAGCTGGTAGTACTCGTAAGCACCCACAATGGTGTCGTTGGGCATGGAGGTGTTGTTGGCCTCGTTCTTGATGGCGTTCATCACCCATTCAAAGCCAACCAGGAAGTCCTTGCTGGTCAGGTGAGCCTTCACCTCACCGTTGCAATCCACCCAGTCCACGTCGTCCCGCAGGTGGAAGGTCCAGACGGTGGCATCCTCATTTGCTCCCAGCTGGAAGCGATGGCGGGAACCACCTTGCCGTAGCAGTCAAAGCTCAGCAGGCCGTCCCACAGGTTGGTGACCACGTTGGCATCCTCAGCCCTCTGGCTGTACAGCATGTTCCAGCTTTCCAGCTCACGGTTGCCGCTCTCAAAGGAGATGAACTCCTTCAGGGGGGTAGCGCCGGTGGAGTTGGGGGCAGCAGCACCGCTGGCGGCAGCGCCATTGCCGGTGTTGTTGGACTTTTCGCCGCAGGCTGCCAGCAGGCTGGCGGCACCCACAGCACCTGCACCCTTCAGGAAGGTGCGGCGATCAAAATTGAAGCTCATTGGATGATCCTCCCAGATCTTGCGCGGACAGAGCCGCGCGTTTTTCCTTTTCCTAAATGCAGTGAGGCTGTCTGCCTTTCCAAAAAGTGCACAGGAAAGACAAAAGTCGCACCGCTGTATATTTTAGCACTTTACTGGAAAGAAGTCAATCCGCCGCAGCACTGAATTGGAAACAAAACGGTGACAAACACTTTCGTGGGAAAAGAATATGGAAAAAATTACTATAAAATGGAAAGAACTGTATATCTATGAAGGACAGGCAAAAGAGAAAAACTGTTCACGCTGTGCGCACAAAACAGCTATCTTTTTTCATAAAAACATGATACAATAAAATGTATCTGTATCAATAAGGAGCGCACCATGAAGAAACTGACCTCGATGTACAAACGCTACATGTTCCACCCCATTTTATATAAGACCGTGACCCGCACCTCCATTGTGGCCGTGCTGATGCTGCTGTGGCAGCGCTATGTCAGCGATGGCACGTTTACCATCTGGGAGGCCCCGGGCTTTCTGTGCGGCGTGGTGCTGCTCATCTGGGCCTGGGTGGACTACCTGCGGCTGGATGGCGTGACCATCCACCATCTGCTGGAGGAATTCAAGGGGATGGGCAAGCGGCAGAAAAAGATCCATTCCACCCGCTCCATCATCGACTATGCGGATGAGAAGATCGTCTCCTTTGAGGAGCTGGAACCCGAGGAGCGCACCTACTGCAGCCTGCTCTCCAATCTGGTGCTGGGCCTGCCGCTGGTCGCTGCTGCGCTGATCGCCAGCGTGCTGTAAGGGGGCCGCGGCATGGAACAAGAGCACAAGCAGCTGGTCATCGGCATTCTGGCCCATGTGGACAGCGGCAAGACCACCCTTTCCGAGGCCCTGCTCTACGGCACCGGCACCATCCGCAAGCTGGGCCGGGTGGACCATAAGGATGCCTTTCTGGACACCGACGCGCTGGAAAAGGCGCGCGGCATTACCATTTTCTCCAAGCAGGCCCTCTTCACGGCGGGCAATACCGATTTTACCCTGCTGGACACCCCGGGCCATGTGGATTTTTCCACGGAGACCGAGCGGACACTGCAGGTGCTGGATTATGCGGTGCTGGTCATCAGCGGCACCGACGGCGTGCAGAGCCATACCGAGACACTCTGGCGGCTGCTGCGGCGGTACCGCATCCCCACCTTTGTGTTCGTGAACAAGATGGACCTGCCCGGCCCGGGCAGGGAAGCGCTCCTGACCCAGCTGAACCGTCGGCTGGGGGATGGCTTTGTGGATTTCGGGGCAGAGCAGGCCGACCGGGACGAGGCGTTGGCTCTCTGCGATGAGCGGCTGATGGAGACGATGCTGGACCGGGGAAGCCTGACCGATACCGACCTCATCCCCGCCATTGCCCGGCGGCATGTGTTTCCCTGCTGGTTTGGCTCAGCCCTGAAGCTGCAGGGGGTGGACGCGCTGGTGGAGGGCCTTGACCGCTATACCCGCCCGGCCCCCGCGCTGGAAGCCTTCGGGGCCAAGGTGTTCAAGGTGAGCCAGGATGAGCAGGGAAACCGCCTGACCTGGCTGCGGGTGACCGGCGGCGCGCTCAAGGTGAAAGCCCAGCTCACCGGAGAAGCCGACGGGGAGCCATGGGCCGAAAAGGCCAACCAGCTGCGGCTCTACTCCGGCGCAAAGTTTACGCTGGCGGAGTGCATCGGCCCCGGCCAGGTGTGCGCCGTTACCGGCCTGACCAGAGCCCGCCCGGGCGAGGGTCTGGGGGCGGAACGGGACAGCGACCTGCCGGTGCTGGAGCCGGTGCTGAGCTATCAGGTGCTGCTGCCCGAGGGCGCAGACGTGCACGCCGCGCTGGGAAAGCTTCATCGGCTGGAAGAAGAGGAGCCCCAGCTCCATGTGGTCTGGAACGAGACCCTGGGCGAGATCCATGTCCAGCTGATGGGCGAGATCCAGCTGGAGGTGCTGAAAAGCCTGCTGGCCGAGCGGTACGGGCTGGAGGTCAGCTTCGGCCCCGGCGGCATCCTGTATAAGGAGACCATCACCGAAGCCATGGAGGGCGTGGGCCACTACGAGCCCCTGCGCCACTATGCGGAAGTCCACCTCAAGCTGGAGCCGCTGCCCCGGGGCAGCGGGATGCAGTTTGCCGCCGACTGCCGGGAAGAGGTGCTGGACAAGAACTGGCAGCGGCTGGTGCTGACGCATCTTGAGGAAAAGCAGCATCTGGGCGTGCTCATCGGGGCACCCCTGACCGATGTGAAGATCACCCTCATTGCGGGCCGCGCTCACCTCAAGCACACCGAGGGCGGTGACTTCCGGCAGGCGACCTACCGCGCCGTCCGGCAGGGCCTGATGATGGCAGACCAGATCCACAAGACCCAGCTGCTGGAGCCGTGGTATGCCTTCCGGCTGGAACTGCCCTCTGACAACGTGGGACGCGCCATGAACGATATCCAGAACATGGGCGGCAGCTTTGACCCGCCCGAGACCGGAGCCGACGGGGATACCACCCTGCTCACCGGCACGGCACCGGCCTCCACCATGCGCAGCTACCCCATGGAGGTGGTGGGCTACACCCGGGGCAGGGGGCATCTGACCCTGACGCTGGACGGTTACCGCCCCTGCCACAATGCAGCGGAGGTCATCGAGGCTGCGGGCTATGAGCCGGAACACGACCTCGACAACCCGGCGGATTCGGTGTTCTGCGCCCACGGGGCCGGATTTGTGGTGCCCTGGGAACAGGTGCGCAGCCACATGCATGTGGACAGCGGCTGGGGCAAGACTGCAAAGACCGAGGAAGCGGTGCAGGCCCGTCCCCGACGGATGGCCGCCTACCGCGCCACCCTGGAAGAGGATGCTGAGCTGCTGAAGATCTTTGAACAGACCTATGGGCCCATTAAGCGGGACCCGCTGGCGGCGTTCCGCCCCACCCAGAAGCGGGAACGCCCCGATTTCAACGCCGAGCAGTGGGAGATCCAGCCCGAATACCTGCTGGTGGACGGCTACAACATCATCTTTGCATGGGACGAGCTGAACGCACTCTCCAAAGAGAGCCTGGAAGCGGCCCGCCACAGGCTGATGGACATCCTCTGCAACTATCAGGGCTTTAAGAAGTGCGTGCTCATCCTTGTGTTTGATGCCTACCGTGTGCCGGGCAGCCCCGGCAGCATAGAGCAGTACCACAATATCCATGTGGTCTACACCCGGGAAGCCGAGACCGCCGATATGTTCATCGAGCGTGTCACCCATGAGATCGGCAAGGGCCGCCGCGTCCGCGTGGCCACCTCCGATGGCATGGAACAGGTCATCATTCTGGGCCATGGTGCGCTCCGGGTCTCTGCCCGCATGTTCCATGAAGAAGTGCAGGAAGCGGAGAAGGAGATCCGGAGGTATTTGCAGGGGGAAGGGTAACATCCTCGCCCTCTCCGTCAGCGCTTACGCGCTGCCACCTCTCCCAAAGGGAGAGGCAATGCTGCCTTTATCCAAGACCCGCAATAGGCTCCCCCTTTGGGGGAGCTGGCAAAGCCTTACGGCTTTGACTGAGAGGGTGAAATCTCACCTGAAAGGAGCCGCTGATGTTTGAAACAACTTCCGATTTTGTCTGGCAGGCCATCCGGCCCCGTCCCCGGGACGCGCATAAGGGAACCTTTGGTTCCGTGCTGGCGGTGGCGGGCAGTGCGTCCTACCGGGGCGCGGCGGCGCTGGCCGTGGAAGGTGCCCTGCGCACCGGAGCCGGCATCGTTACGCTGGCAAGTGTGGAGCCGGTGCTGGCGGCTGTGGCCGCACGCCTGCCCGAGTGCTGTCTCTGCCCCTGCGAAGCGGGGGCAGGGGGCGGCATCTCGCCCCAGAATATCGACCGCATCCGGCGGCAGAAGGCCTCTGTCCTGCTGGTTGGCCCCGGGCTGGGCTATACGGCCCAGAGCGCGGCCCGTGCCGCCGAGACCCGGGCGCTGGTAAAAACGCTCCTGC
>OOAD01001421.1_pt1 | contig 13165 bp, 4 predicted proteins | sample 1671151 | NCBI WGS metagenome assembly OOAD01 (sample SAMN06348127, study PRJEB24527) | human gut metagenome | biome: human gut; feature: ankylosing spondylitis patient; material: feces | host: Homo sapiens | place: China | collected 2015-10
GTTCGGTACTCAGAATAATATCACATTTTAGTTATGTAGTCAATTATATTTTATATATTTTTCAAATTTTCTATATAAACATTATTTTAAATTATTACTTTTTATAATCGGCATATTAAATCTATTATCTGGTTTCTTTTTAAAGCATGATTTGTACAATATTTTCTTTTTTTAATTAGCATTAAGAAATCAGCCATAAAAATCGAAAAAGCCGTCTAAGTGATTTCTCACTTAAACGGCTTACTTTAACCCCCAATATTTTATAGCTCCCCAGCTACATTTAATACCTTTATTTTGTTTTTGGTAATGTATCTATTGCCTTATCCATTGCGCTTCCCCAAGCGTATCCATTAGATGCATCCCAGTTAATTGACCATGTCATTACACCTCTTAATGAAGGATATGTCTTAGGCGGCATAAAGCTTCCACCACTTGCCATTCCTTTTGTTAAACAATTAAGAGCTGATGTTAATGTATTTGTAGATACAAGACCACTTCCTGCAGCCGGTGCTGATGATGGAACACCAATTCCGACCTGATCTGGTCTTAATCCGTTTTCAATAAGCAATGTTGCAAGTGATGTAAGGAAATCAACTGAACCACAGCTATAAACTCCTCCACCGTATCCAACCATGCTACCTGAATTGTAATACTGCATATTAACTACTGTTAAAATATCTTTAATATCTAATGCTAACTTAAAGTAATTAGATGTTGGACTCTGCATATAATATGTTTCAGGTGCCATTGTAATAATAAATTCGTCGCCGAAATGGTTATGAACCTTTCTAAGTGCTCCTGCAATATATTCCGTTCCTGCTACTGCTCCACCTTCAAGGTCAATGTCTACACCTTCAAATCCAAACTGTTCAATTACTTTAATTAAACTGTTTGCGAAATTATCTGCTGCTGCCTGACTTGTAATATAAATTGTACCTTCAGCACCACCAATAGAAAGAATTACATGCTGATTTCTTTCCTTTAATGTCTTAATATCCTGAATGAACTGTGCATCTGTATATCCACCAACTGCCTTGCTTAAGTCTCCATTTACACTAAAAGTTACTTCTCCAGGTGTTGATGTTGAATCTGCAAATGAAACACAAATTAAATCATAGTATGATGGTACTTCACTTAACTTTAAGTTTGCAGCTCCATTTGTAAAGTTATGCCAATATCCTGTAACAATATGTTCAGGTAAACTCTTGTTAACTGTATAGTTATTATCCTGAGTTGTTTCTTCTTCTTTTGATGTTGTTACTTCCTGAGCTTTTGTTGTTACTTCAGGTGTCTTTGTTGTTTCCACAGGCTTTGTTGTTGCCGCCGGTTTTGTTGTTGTTCCGTCTGTCAATCTCCAAACGCCCCACTGGCCACATGTTTCAGGGTTATCACCATTTGTCCACCACTGAGCTTCATAAACATTTCCGTTATAAGACACTTTATCACCTTTTACATAAACTTTTCCATTTACCCATTCAGGATAGCCTGAAGCAGCCTTAGTTGTTTCTTCACTTTTAGCTGTTGTTGCTTCTGTCTCAGGTGCTTTTGTTGTCTCTACTGTCTTTGTTGTTGTCTCTGTCTGACCTTTTACATCTACTACAGTTTCTGTCTTTTCTGACTCTTTTCCATTATAAGTTGTTGTTACCGCAACTGTATGTCTTCCAGCTGTATAACCTGTATATGTGTATGAGCCACATGCTACTGCATTTGATACTAATTTTCCATCAATGTAAACATTATATAAATCAATTGTGCCTCTGCCCCATACAACTGTAATTGAGTTATTTGCTGTTGAAGTTACTACTAATCCAAATGGTTTATCTAAAACTATTTCCTGTTTAGTTGTTGTCTCAACTGTCTTTGTTGTTGTCTCTGGCGCCTTTGTTGTTGGCTGTGTTACTGTTGCATCACCAACATATTTCCAAACACCCCACTGACCACATGTTTCCGGATTCTCTCCAAGTGTCCACCATTTTGCCTGATATACTTTTCCATTATATATAACTCTGTTTCCACCTGTGTAAATTGTATCTTTATTCCACTGTGGATATTCTGAATCAATTGTTGTTTCTGGTGTTTTAGTTGTTGTTTCTGGTGCCTTTGTTGTTGTTTCTGGTGCCTTTGTTGTTATCTCTGCCACCTTTGTTGTTTCTGGTGCCTTTGTTGTTATCTCTGGTGTCTTTGTTGTTTCTTCTCCTGAAAGACTATCAAGGAATCTACCATTACTCTGTGCAAATAAGTTCTTATTCTGTGATGAATCCCAGTTAATTGACCATGTCATGATTCCTCTTAATCCCGGATGTGCATTGTTTAATTCTGTAAATGCACTCTGTAATGTTTCATTTGAAACCTGTCCGCTTCCTGCAGCACTTGCTGATGAAGGCACACCTATTACTACCTGATCAGGTCTAAGTGGTGCAAAATACTTTTCTGCTGTCTGTGACTTTGTATAATAGTTATTTACATAGAAACCGTTTAATAACATGTTGCACATTGCAACAATTCCTTCTTTTGTTCCCATATTGTATGACTGATTATCTGTTGCAATCATTGGTGATGAATTGTAAAGCTGTACATGTACATATGTTGTTTCATTTCTAAGTGCATTTATCATTGGAAGATATACACCTGCTCTTGCATCACAGTACTGATTTATTCCACCATAGAACTGATATCCTAACTGTACGTAGAATGTTTCAGGTGCCCATGAAAGAATGAAATCTTCTCCATAGCTGTTTACAATTGTTCTTATTGCATTTATCATGTTAACAATCTTTGGTGATGTTGGATTGTTAATGTCTGTATCTTTTCCACTTTCAAACTGAACTGATGACTGTTCAAGGTCAATGTCTATTCCATCAAATCCGTATTCATCTACAATTGATTTGATATCGCTTACAAACTGGTTAACTGCACTCTGTGATGTCAATGAGAAATATCCCTCATATCCACCTATTGAAAGTACAATCTTTTTACCCTGTGCCTGTAATGCTTTCACATCATTTTTGAAATCTGCCTTTGTGTAGTCTGCTGTAAGTCCTGAAATATTGAATTTCATTTTTCCATCTGTGCTTCCTGCACTTACAGGTTCTGCAAATGATATATTTATTACATCCCAGTTCTTATCTACATCTCTTAACTTAATGAAAGGATTTCCTGAATTATCCCATGTATGGTAATAGCCAATTAAAAGTCTTGATGCCAAATCACTTGTTGCTGTGCCCGGTTTAGTTGTTTCTGCAACTTTTGTTGTTTCAGATGTTTCTAATCCTTCTATTGTTACCTCTATTGTCTGTCCTTCTGTTTCATATCCATTTAAATTGGCTGTAACCTTTATAATATGTTTGCCATTTGTTGTAAATGTATATGATGTTGCTGTTGCTAAAGCAAATGTTTCAACATATTTTCCATCAGCATATACTCTATATGTCTGTCCACTTTCCATCTGCTCATTTGTCTGACCCCAAACAAATGATACTGTTCCGCCATCCTGACTCTGCTTTGCTAAGCCAATTACTTCTGTTGGCCTTGCTTCTGTCTGAGAAGATGAAGTTGTAACTTCTGTCTTTGTTGTTTCTTCATTTTTTGTTGTAACTTCTGTTTTAGTTGTAGATGTTTCTTTTGTTGGCTGTTCATGTTTTTCCAATGAATCCATAAGTGAATCCATTGATTTAGCCCATGCATAATCATTTGTAGCATCCCAGTTAATTGACCAAGTCATTACACCTCTAAATGTTGGGTAAGCTTTCGGTGCTGTAAAACTTCCTGATGATGTTCCATTTACAAGTGATGTTACTGCTGTAGAAATAACATCTGTTGACACATATCCACTTGAAGCTGCTTTCGGTGTTGACGGCAATCCTAATGCTACCTGATCAGCTCTTAAACCATTTTCCAATAATAATGTTGCAAGTGATGTCAGGAAATCTGCATTTCCAACCTGTGCATTAAATCCGTTATAACCATTCATTCCACCTGTATTGTAGAACTGTGGATAACAAATTGTAAGAATATCCCTAATCTTGTATGCCAGTCTATAATATGCAGATGTTACTGCTGTTCCGTTTGGATTTGTATCCTGAAAATATAATGTTTCAGGTGCCATAGTGATAATAAAATCATCTCCAAAATGAGACTGCACTTTTCTAAGTGCCTCAGCTATGTAATCAGTTCCTGATACCGCACTTCCTTCAAAGTCAATATCTACACCTTCAAATCCATATTCTTCTATCATTGAAATAAGGCTTGTTGCAAACTGATTTGCTGATTCTTCATTTGTTATATAAGTTGTTCCTTCTGCTCCACCTACTGAAATAATTACATGCTGACCTTTAGCCTTAGCATCTTTTATGTCCTGAATAAACTGAGCCTTTGTATATCCTCCTAATGCAGTAGATAAATCTTTGTCAAGTTCAAATGTAACCTTTCCGGCTGTTGTTGATGAATTTGCAAAAGCCACACAAATCATATCGTAGTATGATGGAACATCTGAAAGTTTAAGTGCAGTTGATCCATTGAGAAAGTTATGCCAATATCCTGTTACCATATGCTCAGGCAATTTAGAATTAACTGTATAATTATTCTGAGTTGTTTCTTCTGTTCCTGATGCGTTTGTTGTTTCTTCTATTCCCGCAACTAAGTCAGTTCTTTCTTTCCATAAAGTTACTGCTACTGTAGGAGACCATCCGGAATTGGAATTGTGTTCATATGTACATTCATACACTTTATCCTGATATTGAACCAAATCACCTATTTTATAGTGAACGTTATCCGGTGACCACACAGGATATACACCTGTCGCTGTTTTCTTAGTTGTTGTCTCAAGTGCCTTTGTTGTTTCCGGTTTCTTAGTTGTTGTTTCCGAAGCTTTTGTTGTCTCCTGTTTCTTTGTTGTAGTTACATCCTGTTCTTTTGTTGTATTCTGAACTGTTGTTCCTTCTGAACCACCATTTCCATATACTAAATTAGTAGAAAGGATTTCTCCTCCTGAAACAGCTCTCTGCCTTAATACTATTCCTTTAATGTTTCCTGTACTTGCTGTTCCTTTTCCTGATTTTAATGTAAATGTTAATGATGCTCCCGGTTCTAATGTCTTTGAGCTCCATTCCGGTGGTGTCACTACTGTCTTTCCGTCTTCACTTGTAATTGTTCCGCCTGCACTCCAGTCTCCTGATAATGTCTCTCCATTTTGTGTCTCTATCGCTATTGACGGATAACTTAATGTCTTTCCAAAGTATTCTGCCCATGGCATTACTGATATGTCCTTTGCTCCTCCAGGCATTGTAATCTTTGGATTTGTATTTTTTACTGTTATTGTGTATGTATCTCCTGATGCTGTTACTGTTGTTTCAACACCGTCATTTCCAGGAATTATTATGTTCTGCTTTGGTAATGCTTCTGATCCATAAAGTGATTCCTTCATTGTCTTTGTGATTGAGTTTGTGCTGTCAAGTGATGCCATCCATGAAATGAGTCCGCCCAAATGTTTCTCTCTTACATATTTTCCTTTTTCTGCTACTGATTCTTCCGTGTCACATGTGAAGAACATTCCTGTTGATTCACTGTAGAAGTAGTTTGCCTTTGCAACATCATCCCAGTATTTCTTTAACTGATACTGATTTATTAATGAATCTATGTCTCCATATGCATATGTTACTCCGTTTTCTCCTGTTGCATCTGCATATAATCCCGGATTCTTTGGATCTCTTCCGGTGTCCTTCTTTACTTCCTTCCAGCCTCTTGTATACGGTGCCACTCCCACTACTATCTTTGAGTAATCTATGTCATCTCCATATTTATTTTCAAGATATTTTATGCATGAATCTACTGAAAGTGATGCATCCCCTTCGTCATATGCAGGGTTTGTGTATAATGCTGTCTGGTGAGCCGTGAATCCTCCCCATGCACCGTTTAAGTCATATGTCATCATGTTTGCAAAATCTACTATGTTTAACACCTTGTCATATTCGATTGCTGACATCATTTTTGGTGATGCTGACATTGCCACTGATAATTCATAGTGCTTTCCATCTGTCTTTCCGTAGCTGTCCAATGAATTTCTGATTTCCTGTAACAGTAATGTGAAATTCTTTGTGTCTGCTGCTGAGCCTTTGCATCCCTTGTCTATTGCCACTCCGTTTCCTTCAGGATCCGGATCTCTGTCTGCTGTTGGGTATTCCCAGTCGATGTCTACAAAGTCATATCCATAGCAGTGAACAAACTTTGCCACATTGTTTGCGAAATTCTTTCTTGTCTTGTCTGATGCTGCAAGTTTTGGGAAATCTCCTGATCTTGTCCATCCTCCAACTGAAATACCTATTTTCATGTTTGGATATTTCTGTCTTAAGAGTACCATTGCTCCCAATACACCTGCGTACTTGTTATCGCTTCCAACTGAGTATCCAACGTTTGGATTCTGATAATCTGCCCATGTGTCTGTTGTGATTAAGTCTCCATTTGCATCTGCATCCATAAATGCAAAATTCAAATGTGTTATTAAACTTCCGTCAATCTTGTCAGGTGTAAAGTTTTTCTGTCCTGAATAAATTGACCAGTCACCGTAATACATTACGTTACGATACTTAGCAGTTGTTGCTGCCTTAACACTTGTACTTACTCTCTGTGGTAAAACTACACACCCCAAAGCCATTGAAAGTACTAAAACAAATGTTAACACGTAACTGCAAACTCTGCCAAATAACGAGTTTCTCTTTGTGAAATAGTAAAGACTCATTTTCTTACCTCCTCAATACATTTTTGTCTCCTATTTGTTACCCATTTACATAGTAAAATTCAGCTTTCACATTTTCTTCACAAGTTTATCATTTTGTATTTTCAAAGAAGAGTGTGTTTTTTTTATGCGGGTGTCTATTTTTTATAAAAAACAAATCCATACAATTTTTGCCAATTATATACAATAAAAAATCACCTATTTTTTTCTCTTTTAGAATTTATTTTTATACATTTTCCACAATTTTTTAGTTGTTTATGGATTTTCTTAGTCGAGCGATACATATTTAATACTATAAACAGATCTGTTACTTCATAAAAAAAGATGCCATTCCGATAGTAAATTAAATTTGCTATCGAAACAGCATCTTATATTAAATATTATATATATTACCAAGGCCAAAAGATATAAGCCCTCATAAGTTTGCTCATAAGTGTATGCAATGCCTTGATACCTGCCCATTTATTCACCTGAAATTATCCATGGTGCAGGTTGTGCAACAAATACACTGTCCTTATCTGTCTTTGAAACAGATATCTGCATTACTTCAGACAAATTAACTCCATGTTTCTTGAATAAATATGGAATATCTGAAAGTATATCAAGCTCTAAAGTATATATTATAATTTTCATGTCTGGATTTATCTTTTTAAGTGTTACAATATCCTGCTCAATTGTATCCTTTTGTGCAACTAGAAAAGCAAGTCTTGGAACCGGCTTATCCTTTAATGCTTCTTCTGTTAAATCCGATACTATTTCCACATTATGTACTCCAAATTTTGCTGCATTTTCTTCCATTGAAGCAAGTGAACCTTTATCTCTTTCAACAGCAATTACCACACCTTCATATGCAACCATTGATGCTTCAATTACAATACTTTCACCACTGGCTATAAGCACTGTATCCCTTACATCCATTTCTAACTTATTCATAATTACGGAACGTATTTCGTGTCCAACATATTTTACACTACCTGTTGAAAAGTTTTCATTTTTCATTCCAAATATCATAGACTCACGTGTATTTTCATTTACTACAAAAATAACTGTAGGTCCACTTATATTTACATCCATGAGTTCAAATACTTTACAGTGTTTCATTTCACCCGGCTCATATCCTTGTCCGTAATACATTTCATAATCGCCGTATCCTGCTTCCCATAATTTATAAAGCATATTTTCATTTGTTTCATCAGCAAAAATCAAAACTCTCTTATGAGTTGCTATTGTTGCCAATACATTTCTTCTTTTGCTGCATGTATTTAACAACTTAATTTTTTCCGGACTTATCTGCAACATATCTGCAATATATCCCATCCAATCCAACATCTGCTTGCTGGAAAATTCTACTTTTTCTGCCATTATTGTACCTCCATTAGTTGTTTTTTAATCTTATTTTTAGCAAATGAATATCTTACTGCATTTGCATAAATTTCACTTTCTTCATTATCCGTAATGTCAAATTTATTTCTTATTAAGTTCATCTCATGCCCCATGTCCGTTCCACATATTGCCATATCATCTGTATTAATTGTAACAGGAATTCCTAATTTCATAAACTCTCTTATCGGAAAATCTTCAATCTTTTCAATTGCTTTTGTCTGCAAATTACTTGTAGGACACATTTCCAAACATATTTTTTTCTCTGAAAGTGCTTTCATAAGTGCCAAATTCTCTACACTTCTTACTCCATGTCCTATTCTTTTTGCGCCAAATTCAACTGCTTTTTTTACACTTTCTGCGCCATCGGCCTCCCCTGCATGTATAGTAAATGGTACATTTAATTCATTTGCAAGTTTAAAAACATCAATAAATTGTTCTGTCTTATATAATGCCTCAGCTCCTGCTAAATCCAGTGCAACTACTCCGTAATCTTTATTGCTTTCTTCATTTATCAAATACTCTTTTGCAAGTTTAACTGTTTCCAAATTCTGTTCTCTATTATCAGCCATTCTCATGCAACATAAAATAAGATTACATTTCAAATCAGACTTCTTTAATCCATCCAAAGCACTTTCAATAACTTCCCTCATAGTCAAACCTTTATCCATATGAAGTTGTGGTGCAAATCTTATTTCCGCGTATACTACACCTTGTCTTTTTATATTTTCCTGAACCAGATAAACAGCTCTCGCTATTCCTTCTTTTGTCTGCAATAAACTACAAGGTAATTTAAAGCATTCCAAAAACTCATTTAAACTTCTACAATCTTTAGAAACCATAAGAGCTTTTTCTAATTCACGTTCGTCTTTATATGGAAGTTTTATTTTCTGCAATGCTGCCAAATCTTTTGCTATATCAGGCGTAATTGCTCCATCTAAATGAAGATGCAACTCAATATATCTTTTTTTCATATCCGCACCTATCCTTTAATATATAATGCCCCTCCCTTTTGTCAGTGGCTGTTTAGCGTAAACACTTATTAAAATGAACTTCATTCATTTTGTTTCCTTTTTTCTTTAATTATACTCCTAAATAATTATTTGTTAACAAAAATTTGTTAACAAAATATTGTTATTTTATTTATAAACTATAGTTATGATATTATTGGGTTTTGTATAAGAAAATTTATTATTTTTTGGCGGGCATAAATTTTAAAGAATACTCTTATATAGACATAACATATTTATAGGATTTTAGCTTTGTCTTTTTTATAATTGATATATATAAATTACCCATACATCTACTTAAAAATCTTAGGAGGATTTATGCTGCAAATTAAAAATATTTCAAAAAAATATACAACCGGTGATTTTGTGCAAACTGCCCTCAATAATGTGAGTTTGAATTTTCGTGACAATGAATTCGTTGCAATCTTAGGGCCTAGCGGTTCCGGTAAAACTACATTACTTAATATCGTTGGAGGTCTTGACCGATATGATACCGGAGATTTGATTATAAATGGAATTTCCACAAAAAAATATAAAGATAAAGACTGGGATTCTTACCGAAATCATACTATAGGATTTGTATTTCAAAGTTACAATCTTATACCTCATCAATCCATTTTATCAAATGTTGAATTGGCGCTTACAATTTCAGGAATTTCAAAAAAAGAACGCAAGGAAAGAGCTAAGCAGGCTCTTACGGATGTGGGGCTTGGTGAACAGATTCACAAACGTCCAAATCAGCTTTCAGGTGGTCAGATGCAACGTGTTGCAATCGCCAGAGCTTTAGTTAATAATCCTGATATTTTACTTGCTGATGAGCCTACGGGAGCATTAGACAGTGACACAAGCGTTCAGGTTATGGAACTTTTAAAGGAAGTTGCTAAAGACAAACTTGTCATTATGGTTACTCATAACCCTGAACTTGCAAATCTCTATGCAAACAGAATTGTCAGAGTAAAAGACGGTCATATATTAGATGATTCTAATCCATTTGAACTTAATGACAAAAAAATAGCTCCGCCCGAGCATAAAAATATGGGTAAATCGTCAATGTCGTTCTTGACTTCTCTTGCCCTTAGTTTTAATAATTTAAAAACCAAGAAAGGGAGAACATTTTTAACTGCATTTGCAGGCTCAATAGGAATTATTGGAATTGCATTAATATTATCGCTTTCAACAGGTGTCAATCAATACATCACTGATATTCAAAAGGATACCATGACTTCATATCCAATAACCATAGAGCAAAAAACCTTTGACCTTTCCAGCATGATGAATGCCGGCGAACAGGCTTCTAAAAAGAAAGTTAATCATAAATTAAACGCTGTTTTTTCAAATGGAACAGATATTATGATGACAAGTAAAATGGCAACAAGTATTAGCGAAAATAATTTGACTGAATTTAAAAAATATCTTGATAATAAGGACAGTGAAATCAACAATTATGTTGGTGAAAACGGAATAGTCTATTCTTATGATTCAGACAATACTCTTGTAAATACTAATGGAAGCACATTTTCAAATTCTAATTCTAATACAAGTTCAATTGCCCAGATGAATGGCAGTATGTCAGTCTCAATGAATGCGGATATGAGTACTTCTATGAGCACCGATATGATGACAGGAAATATAAATAGCAGTCCATTTACTGAAATGTTATCCGGCAAAAATGATGAACTCGTAAGTGATGTCATAAAAGATAATTATAAAGTTGTATATGGTGACTGGCCTAAAGCTTATGATGAAGTTGTTCTTGTTTTAGATAAAAATAATGAAGTATCACTTACTACTCTTTATTATCTTGGGCTTTTACCATCAAAAGATTATAAAGATATTTTAAAGCAAATTAATAAAGGGGAAGAAGTCAATCCTGAAACTTCCAAGATATCATATGAAGACATATGTAATCACACCTTTTATTTAATTGCGGATAGCGACCTTTATCAGAAAAATAAATCTGATTTATTTAAATATGTTGGCAATGACAATAATAAAGTTGAGGAATTACTAAAATCAGGTATTACTTTGAAAGTTTCAGGTATCATCCGACAGACTTCAGATGACTCATCTAATATTCAAATATCAGGAAGTGTTGGCTACACTAAGGCTCTTACTAATTATTTAATTAATTATGGAAATAAAAGTGATATTGTTAAAGCTCAAAAAAATAGTCCTGACGTAAATGTATTAAACGGTTTACATTTTAATCCGGACAATGACAGTATAAAAATTGATGATGCCAAAACTTATTTGTCAAACCTTTCTACATCAGACAAAGCAAATATGTGGAAATCCATGGCAATGACTGCATATGCTGATTCTCCTGAGCAGATTCAAATGCTTGATTCAATGACTGAAACCCAGTTAGCTGCCATGCTTGATTCATATTTAGAGAATCCTAAAGATGAAGAAATGCTTTCTATATATGATAACTATATAGATGTTGGAAGCTATGATGATAATATGAAAAATTTTGGATACGTAAGCCTTGGCGCTCCTTCATCAATTAGCATTTATGCTGATACATTTGAAGATAAGGATTCAATATCTGATTGTATTGACAAGTATAATAAAGATGTAAAGGACGATAAGGATAAAATAACATATACTGATTACGTTGCTTTACTTATGTCAAGTATCACTACAATTATTAATGTAATAACTTATGTATTAATTGCTTTCGTTGCAGTTTCTCTTATAGTTTCATCTATTATGATTGGTATTATAACTTATATATCTGTACTTGAAAGAACAAAAGAGATTGGTATTCTTCGTGCAATTGGTGCATCAAAGAAAAATATTTCTCAGGTATTTAATGCTGAAACATTTATTATAGGACTATTCTCCGGAATGATAGGTATAGGAATAACCTGTCTTCTACTGCTTCCTATAAATGCAATTATTCATGCAGTTACAGACTCAACTAATGTAAATGCATTTTTACCTGTTCAAAGTGGAATTATACTAATTGTTTTAAGTGTTATTTTAACATTGATTGGCGGATTTATTCCTGCTAAAAAGGCAGCAAAGAAAGACCCTGTTGCAGCGTTGAGAAGTGAATAAATTAATTCTTAAAATATCTGTGATTTATATATATGATAAACACTTTTATACTAAAGCCCGGGGCGTTGTCCACACTCCGGGCTTTAAGTATATTTCAGACTAAAACATCATCTTTACCAAATTCTTATCTTTCATAAAATTGCTCATTTCATATAAAACAAGCACATCTGTTATATTATTAGATTGTACAATACTTTGAAGATTTCCACTAAAATATCTGTAATCCACAATTGTAATTGTCTTATAATCTTTTAATAAAAATGGTGTAAAACTATTTGCATATGAATCTTTTATTATTAACAAATTTTTATCGTTATTTGCCTCATTGTTTTCAATACTAACTACACCATAATTTCCACCAAAGAATACCTGGTATTTATCTTTTTCTTTTAATTTATCTATATGGTAAATTTCTGATTTTTTACCATTAATCATCACATTACATTTGGGAATATTTTCTGCTATTTCTATCGAATCGCCTTTTTTCTTTTTATGAAGAACCTTTAAATATAATGTTCCATAAAATTTATCTGTCACATTTTTCATTTTCAAATTTTCATAAGGTTCACTTTCAATTCCCTCCACTTTACAAAATTCATTATAAGCAATAAATGCACCTTTAGTTGTCCAATGGTGGTCTGTCTTATAATAAATATAATCTTTCGATAATTTCTTCAATGCATCATATGTATTTACGATTTGAGTATTATTGTCTGCATTGTTTGTAAATTCCTTTTCTGCTATTTTTTCATAATAATTATAGTCGTAAACATCTGCATGTTTTGGTAATTTATCAGTTAATATATTTCCGGAACCAGGAATTAACATTACATAACTTTTAAGTTCTTTATTTTTATTAAAAAATGTATTTATGTATCTTATATTATTTTTCAGCTGTTCTTCACTCACATCTTCATTTGTTATTTTTTCAAGATAATAACCATCTTTTCCAATGTAAGCTCCTTCTATATCCTTAATTCCC
>OOAD01001422.1_pt1 | contig 13163 bp, 10 predicted proteins | sample 1671151 | NCBI WGS metagenome assembly OOAD01 (sample SAMN06348127, study PRJEB24527) | human gut metagenome | biome: human gut; feature: ankylosing spondylitis patient; material: feces | host: Homo sapiens | place: China | collected 2015-10
GCATCCCTCTGCTGCCACTCCTACGCTGTAAAGGGCGAACCCTTTGCAGACTTACCTGAAAGCTCATCTGCACTGCTCAGGAGCCATCTTCCCCTGCCTCCTGTTCATCCCCTCTCAGCCAACAGAACTTTCTTAAGTTCTCCCGGGGATCTCTCTGTAAAACGGTAATCAGGCTACTCTCTCCATCCTTGCTTTTCTACGCTATTCTGCTTTTCGCAATCCTTAGAAAGCGTAGCACACCGCCTCAAAAATGTCAATTCAATCTTTTTGCTTTCTCTTCTTTCTACTGCTTTTTCACTCTCGGGAACCGGATATTTACCCGGAACAAATCTCCATCCAGATACAGGTTGAAAGTTCCGCCCTGCATCGTTGTCAGGCTCTGTGCGATCGACAGTCCAAGTCCGCTTCCTTCAGAACTTCTTGAAAGATCTCCACGGATAAACCGTTCGGTCAGTTCATCTGCCGAAATGTTCAACTGATGTTCAGAAACATTTTTCAAAGACAGATCCACCGTATCTTCTTCCAGCTTCAGATCCGCGTATACCCTTGTTCCCGGCATGGCATACTTGGCTGCATTTCCGAAAATATTCTCCAGAACTCTCCACATTCTTCGCCCGTCTACATGAACAACCGCAGGTTCTGCCGGCAGATTGACGATCATTTTCAGATTCCTTGCCTCAAACTTCTCAGCCATCTCACCTTCCGTCTGCTGGATCATCTCCACAAGATCTACATCCATATACTCCAGAGAAATATTCCCACTGCTTACCTTGGATGCCTCAACAACGTCTTCCGTCAGTGTCTTCAGCCTCTGTGCTTTCGCCTCCAGTATATCCAGATAGCCCTGGATCTTTGGATCTGCAATATCCGACTGCTTCAGGATCGCTACATAATTAATGATCGAAGTCAACGGTGTCTTGATATCATGTGATACATTCGTGATCAGATCCGTCTTAAGACGCTCATTTTTCATTGCCTCTTCTACGGCCATATGGAATCCGTTGGCAATTCCATTGATCATCTCTGCCAGCTTTAAGTTCTCACCTCTTAAGCCTTGCAGCGGGATCTGATATTCCATATTTCCCAATGCAATTTCTTCAATACCTTTTTTCAGTTTCTCCTTGAGTAATAAACCGTTCAGGACAACATAAAATACACCCACGTCTGCCAGTAACACCAGAAGCATTGTAACCCCATTCCTGAACAGCACTGCAATTCCCTGTACAAGGAAAAATCCACATAACAGAAGCACTGTCTTTGTCGTCTTCTTCCGGTTATCATATATTTTATAGATGAACCGCACAATCACTCTCAACAGACTGTTCTTCCACAGGTTTCGTCCCTTGATCCGCTTGATCAGACTCACGTATCCCATAAAGAAGCAGCCCAGTGTAAATACTCCATAAAAATAAATTTCTGCCAGCTCTGCAATACTCAATGACGGAAGATATAAACTTGCTGACATATATGCTGAAGAAACATCCATTCCACGAGCATAATAATACTCAAAATAAGTACCTCCATCCTTCAGATAAGTCGGAATATCATTGATCATCGTATAGATATTTCCATTCCAAAAATGAATCCCGATATAAGAACCAACGATCCATATCAGTACGATCAGCACCGCTGCAATCTCTGTCTTCCAATGATCAAAACCGTTCAGGTGCAGTTCTTCATCTTCCGCAGTTCTTCCTGCCTCCAGTGTCAGCCAGATTGTTGCCCCAAGGAACAGGATAATGCTCAGAACCAACAGCCATGTTGTTCCTTTAAAATACGGGATATTATTATCATAAGCTACCTTATTCTGATAAAACTGATCCTGGATCGTATAAGTTGTATCCACCGCAACCGCAAATACGCTGTTCCATTTCTTTTCACTGCTGTAACTGCGGAGTTTTTCCCATTTATCCGATTTCGATACATTCATATTACTGTTAAAATCTTTTAGCTTTGGATAAATGACCATATATTTAACATCTTTCTCCGAGATCAGATTCTGGACATTTTTCTCCAGCTCTGCATAGTTCTCGTAAGAAGTCTTATTCGTCACTACCTTTTTCGTGTCATTATTCGCATAAATGTAAGTAAAGTTTGTATTGCCTTCCTCTAAATGTTCAAATCCCATCTGATAATTCTGATAATCTGAGTAAATATTCCCCAAAGTATACGCAAGATCATCATAAATGACGGACAGTTTGCCATTCAGACGCGGACTGTTATTCACTACCTGCAAAAGGTTTTCTGCTCCCTGCGGTGCATATTTTTCGATTAATGCACTTCCAAAATTCCAGCAGTCTGTGTACAGGATATTTCCTTCCATGTCCACAATATCAAAATTATAAAAGCCTGAAGATGTATACTTACCGTTCTGAAGTTCCTGCAGAAATCCGTCAACATCACTCCCATCCTGCATGATAATATCAAATACTCCCGACTCTACCCGTGTCATGAAATCACTCGTATAGTAATACTCATATGTCCCTTCAGGCTTCTGACATACGATCACACTGTTCTTCGCATAATTATCGCTCTCTGCACTGTCAAAATCTTCTCCCCAGTTGATCAGTTCCTCCAGTGAATACGCAATACCCGAAACATTTTCTCCGTTGGCAGTATCATTCTTGCTGTACTCCATTACGTCGATCTCTTTGTTCCGGTTCATCATCCCATCTGTCTCAAAAAGATTTTCCAGCCGGATCTGCGTAAGGACATCATCCATGTAATTTTCAACCATGTAATTAAATTCCTGCGATTCCTCAAATGGCTGTTGGCTCATCGTCCATAAGGACGGCAGATCTGTGCTTCCTGCAAGATTCATAAGAGACAACAGATTCGTTATCAGCATTGCACCGCTGAGAATCGCCACAATAAGAACGATCGCCTTTACACCTGTCTTTCTGTACCACTTATTCATATTTCGTCCTTTCAGCCTTTATCAATTTTATAGCCTACGCCCCATACTACTTTCAGATATCTTGGATCTTTCGGATTGATCTCGATTTTTTCACGAATATGGCGGATATGGACCGCAACTGTATTATCCGCACCAATCGCCTCTTCATTCCAAATCGACTCATAAATCTGATTAATAGAAAAAACCCGTCCCTGATTTTTCAGTAATAACAAGAGAATATTATATTCAATCGGCGTAAGCTTCACTAACTCTCCGTCCACCGTCACTTCTTTCAGATCATCATTGATCCTGAGTCCGCCAACTTCATACACTTTTTCCTTTTGTTCCTGGGATGTTCCACCAAGCTCATTATAGCGACGCAGTTGAGACTTGACCCTTGCTACCAGTTCTAACGGATTGAACGGCTTTGTGACATAATCATCCGCCCCGATATTCAGTCCGAGTATCTTATCTGAATCTTCTGACTTTGCAGAAAGAATAATGATCGGTACACTGTTCGTCTCCCTGATCTTCAGAGTTGCCCTGATTCCATCCAGCTTTGGCATCATCACATCAAGGATCAGAAGATTTACTTTCTCTTTCTCCAGAATATTCAATGCCTCAACTCCATCATATGCCTTCAGGATATGATATCCCTCCTGGGACAGATAAATATCTATTGCCTCTACAATTTCTTTATCATCATCACAAACTAATATATTATACATTTCAATCACCTCCCTTTTAGTATACATGATATCGGTCATTTTTTAAAACCAGAGTGTCAAAATCTTAGAATTTTATTAAAAAAGAAAAGTCCGCTGGATTTTCATCCAACAGACTCTTCTCTCTTAAACTTTCATATGGAAAACCGCTTATCTTCTTTTCCTTCTGAAGACAACCGTTCCGGCTGCCAGCGAACCACCAAGCATGAATACAAATACTGCCATATTTGTGCTGTCGCCTGTCTTGGCTGCTGCATTTTGCTTCTTATTTGTTGTTCCGGCATTATGATTCTGATCCTTAGTCGGATTATTTACACCGGCATTTCCGTTATTGCCATTATTACCGTTGTCTCCGGTATTTCCGTTATCGCCGCCGTTACCATTATTTTCACTCTTTGTTGTTACACTCAGTTCTGCGGCTGCATACTCTGTTGCATTCTCATCATCGCCTACGGCAACAACTTCGATCTGATAAGTCTTACCGGCTTCAAGACCTTCTATCGTATATCCTGTAGCATCTGCCGGGATATACGTCACGTATTCTTTTCCATTTACATAGATCTTGTAACCTGCCAGTCCTGCTGTGCTTGCCGGTCCATCCCATTTCACTTCAACGGAATTTTTCGTAATTTCACCTGTCACTACATTCTCCGGTGCTGAAGGTTTGTCCGGCTGATCCGGCTCTTCTATTTTCTCGAATCTTGCAGTCAGTGTAATATTCTTCGTGATGGCTGTATCGAAATCGAACGCCGTATCACTTCCTTCTTCATACCAGCCAAGGAACTTATAACCCTCTTTTTCCGGATCGGCTGGCTTCGCAGCCTTTTCTCCTTCTTTGACGGTCTGTTCTTTTCCGTCGATCGTAACCGTATAGGTCTTATCTTCTGGCTGATCCGGCTCGCTTCCTTTTTCAAATTTTGCGATCAGGGTCAGGTTCTCTTCCGGAGTTACTGTATAAACGGCTTCATCACTTACCTTTGTTCCAAGGACATCATACCATCCGGTAAATGTAGCACCTTTCTTTGCTGTTGCAGTAAAGGTAACTTCTTCTCCCTGTTCGATCTTTTCTTTAGAAACAGTCGCTGTACCTTCTCCTTCTACATAAGTACTCATACGGAGTTGTGTCTTTGTAAGATCCTGCGTTCCTGTAAGCACTCTGAATTCTGCTGCACTACCGAAACCATTCTGTCCTTCTGATACAACCAGCTTGATCTTGGATGTCTGAACCGGTGTAAAGTTTACCGTTTTTTCTGTACCTGTGCTTTCCCACGTTCCATTCTCTACAAGAGCTGTCCAGTTTTCATCCGCATCCTCATAATACAGAGAATATTTCAGGATATATCCGTTATTTCCCGTCGGTCTCGGCAGATAATAGAATCCGTTCACATCATAGGACTGTCCCATATCAATCGTGATCGTTGCCGGCAGTGCTTTCTTACTCGGAGAGTACTGCGTATGCCAGATCGTTGACCGATCATTGTCAAATGCTGCACTGATTGGTCCGTCACTGTTCTGATTATCTGATGTCACTGTAAATCCGGATGGATCAATCGGTGAAGATTCCCCATCTGACATCGTAGAAGAAAGATTTACATTATCAATGATGGCATGTACCGCATTTGTATCAGAACCAATCCTTGTCAGTGGCAGAGAAAGTGTAGAGCTTGTAATACCGGTCTTCTTCACATCGCCTTCATATGTAAAACTTCCGGTTGCTTTATACTCTTTTCCATCTGCAATCAGGACAGTACTTCCGTTCTTTGTACGGATCTTTAATGTCATCTTCTGATTAACAGGAAGTTTATATCCAAAGGAATAGTCATATCCTTCTCTTGTAAATCCAAGTGTTCCATCTTCCATAATGCGGATATTATGAGTACTGTAGGCTTCATGATCTTCGTCCTTCTCAGCTTCAAAGAGAATCTGTCCCGGTTCTGCCGGCTGAGTCAGTGTGATATCAAAGCTCAGTTCTTTCTCAGGTCCAACTTTATCCAATGGAGTAGAGATATAGCTTTCTCCGCCCTTCAGAACAAGTTCTCCATCCTTCACTTCCGCATTCTTTCCGTTCTCTGCATCATATTCATTTGCACTCTTATCTGAAAGTCCATCCTCAAAATCATAGGAAAGAATCTCATCTGTCTCACTGTCTACTTTATCATATGCATTGACTCCTGGAGCTTCACCCACATTCTCGCTCGTCTGCTGTGCTGTTGTAAAAGAAACTTCTCCTGATTTGCCCCACAATGCAGCCGCATAATACGGTGCAGCATCATCGAAGCGATCATAGATCTCCATCTCAGTCAGTCCGTTCGCTCTCTGATCAACCATATCGTTCCAAATCGCATAAGCTCCTCCCAGTGTCTGTTCAGAACCTGACGGAACACCCATACGTGTAGCCGGATCATAATTATACATGGACTTGCGGCTCAGATAATCAGCGTAATATCCTGCTGCCGGTACGATATATACACTTCCGTCATTCATATCGATCAGATCATAACCCTGCTGATACATGGATTTCGGATTTGCCCATCCATCGTTCCAGATGTTCATCTGAACACCTTCACTTCTTACAGATGTGCTTCCGTTTCTTGCTGTAAGACTTCCCCACAGACGAACAGTATTTCCATTATCCTGGATATAAGCCAGAAGGTCATCTGTAAACTTACGGAACTGCTCTGTATACTGTCCATCATACTCATCTGTTCCGATATTCACTGTAGTATCCTGGTCAAATACCGGATCATCACCCTTAATATACTCATCCCAGATGCTCTCAATAAATGCCAGTGACTCATCGTACTTCGTGCTGAGGTTGAAATGATCATTCTGGCGTCCTGTCGTTCCGAATCTGAGATCCGGTCTTACCTTTGTAAATGACAGAGAATGTGCAGGAGTATCAAATTCCGGGATAATATCCAGTCCTAACTTCCGGTAATTCTGGATCATGGACTTCATCTCAGCCTTGGTATAATACATATCGTCACTGGTCAGGTCTGCCTGATTCAATCCACCTGCTTTGACATCAGACTCCATACGGAATCCCTCATAAGCCGACATTGCACCCTCGGAAGTCGAATAATTTTCAAGGAAAATATAGTTATCGTTCAGATGAAGCTGCAGGTCATTCATCTTATACCACAACATCGTCTTTGCAACTTCCTGAAGTGTCTCGCTTTCAAACGGTCTTCTTCCTACATCCAGCATAAAGCCTCTGACTTCATACTTTGGATAATCTCTGCATTCGCCCTTCGGAATGGTCGTACCATTCTGCTTCAGGATCTGAAGGATCGTTCTTGTAGACCAGTAAGCTCCTGCTTTCTGCTCTGCCTTCACTTCCACTTTATCCGTTACATTCATGGAATATCCTTCTTCTTTCAGTCCATTTCCGGCTGCTTCAAGCGTAAAGAAGAAATCTCCCGCTGATGCCTGATCAGCATAAACGATCTTGATGGACTTTCCTGTGATCTCTTTATAATCATTCTTAAATTCTTCAGCCATTGCAGATAATTCTGCCTTATCCTTGGCTGCTACAACGATACGGCTGGAATCACTGATCTCAAAGAAACCGCCCTTTGCACCTTTCCATTCTGCCAGCTCCGGCATTACATTCGGCTTTGCATTATCTCCGTCTTCTGCCGTATACTTTCCGGTTACAGTCATGGTATATTCTTTTGAATCTACTGCCGTACTGTCGTCACCGGCTTTCTTTACATTGAAGTTCATCTTCACAGTCTTTGTAACAAGCGGCTGATAAACTGTCAGATCCCTGTCTACGATCTGCTCATAATCTGCACCGACAAAACTGATCTCATATCCCTCAGGAACTTCCGGCATTGCCAGGTTTCCTGATGCCCCGTCAATACTGGAAGGAACTTCCAGGCTGTCCGCAATCTCTTTCGGAGTTCTCTCCACCTCGGTTGTTCCAAGATCTGTCTCATAAGTCTCAAACTCATAGACAGAAACCGTCGGCCAGCTTACAGAAGCACTTCCCTCCGGTGCTCCCGCCTGATCAAAGGACTCAATATATAATCTCAGATATCTTGTCGTTACTGCCTCATCAAATACGATCGTCTCTCTGTAATCTGAAGGACTTGTCGTAAATGCTTTTACTGTCTCCCAGTTTTCTCCGTCGGCAGACTTCTCGATCCGGTATGCAGTTGCATTCTTTCTCTCCCAATGGATCTTTGCTGTTCTGATGGTCTTCTCACTGCCATAATCCAGCTTCAGCCAGTGTGATCCTGTTGCCGCCGGGCTTGCCCAACGGGTCGTATCATCACCGTCAGCTGCCTTGGAAGCATCTGTTCCGGCTGTCTCACTTCCATCTGCTGTTACAGTTGCAGCGGTACTTAAATTCTCTGCTTCTCCAAGGATCTTAAACTCATACAGGGATACAGACTGCCAGCTTCCCGGATTTACTGTATAACCATTGACTGTCAGCTTTACATACTGAGCTGTTACAGCTTCATCCAACTGGATATCACTCGTAACCGACGTAATATTTTCTCCGTCATTTTTTACATAAACATCCCGGTATTCTCCATCTTCTGTATCACATACAGAAATCTTAAAGTTAGTAATATTCGTTCTTTCCCATTCGATCACAAAATGATCAAACGTCTTCCGTGTACCGAGATTCACCGTCAGCGTCCTTGCTGCCTGACTTGAACTCTGATTCGTTGCCCATCTGGACTGATCTGCTTTTGCAGCATCTCTGTTGACGATCCCGTCGATCGCCTTATCTGCTCCCCAGTAATTCGTCTCCTGATCACTGACGGTTGCCGTTCCGCTTAATGCATAATTGATCTCATTATTTGCCGCAGCGCTTACTGTGGCCGGCGGAATGATTGTAACACCACTCAAAACCATGGCAGCAGATAAAACGCACGCATTCATACGCTTTACTGTCTTTAATTTCATTCTTCCTTTTTCCCTTCTTTTTAGATAGAATATTGTACGGTTTTGCCTTAAAAGTAACAATCCATTTACATAGTTCGTACTAATTATCTCATTCAGTCGGAAACTTTGCAAGGAGTTTTTATTTGATTTGCACAAATTTGTGGTTGTTGGGGTGATACGCTTGTAGATTAGAAAGCTTCTTTGTGAAGAAGCGGACGCGGAAAGCAGGGATATTCCTTCGCGGTGCAGGCCCGCTTTACCTCAGCCCGTTGACCGTTTGTAACTCGAAAGTGGAAATCTTCGTGCAATGGCACTCGATTTACTTTCTCTAACAAACGCTGCAAAGTGTCTTCGGAACGCTCCTGCTAATGCACCTGCTCAGGAACACCCTGCTTTCCGCTGGTAGTCACAGTAAGAAGTTTTTTTCTGACTCCACAGCGTAGTCACTCAACAATACAAATTTCAAAAGGATAGAAAAAAGCCGGATGGCTATTGACTAAGATATTCGATCGTAAATATTAGACAGTAGATATGATATTTACTATTTGACAAATCCTTTATCCTGGTCGATAACCTTCCGGCTTTTTTATCCTTTTGAAATTTATGTAATAATTTTTTTGATCTAATTTTTTCTTTTTTCAAAAAATCTTGTAGAACTTCCATTGAAAATAAACAAATACCATAACTATATGTACTTAAAATCCTATCCATAGCACTTCTCCTTTTATATTAAAATAATCTCTCGGTATCTCCAAGCCACTATACATAAGGCTTTCAGATTCCATTTTTATTAAAATCCCCCATTTTTTATCAAAAAACACTTGATAAACAGCCTCAAAAATGCGGCGCATTGCGCCTGTTTAATCAGAAAGCATATTTGTTCTAGCACAGCCGGTAAATTTTTGATTGAAGGCGATTTTTATTGTCCGATAATTACATCTTTGACTGACTGGATTGTACAGCTTAAAATCTATCCGTTATCCCTGTCTGCAAAACTGGAAGAAAAATGAATCATGATGGTGTTGAAATTTCGAAAACAAGAATCAAGTTCGGATAATATTTACTTGTCAAACTTCAATGCCAGAGTTTCGCTGGCATAATCAATCAGAATTCGGAGACATCATATAATGTATTTTTTATCAGTTTTACTTTTTTAAAATAGTTTCTACATTCACTCAAGTCCAACTATAAGATTAGCTATTTTATTCATCAAAAAGCTCTAATGCTTGTTCCTGTAATTTCATTCCAATATCCTCAAGCTCTCTCAGCTCTTTTTCACTAAAACCACTATTAAAGCAAAACGCACCAAAAATATCGACCATTGCCATCGCTAATTTTTTAGGTACTAATGACTTTCCTTTGTAATACTCTATTGCAAAGGAAAGTGCTTCTTGCACTTGTCCTAGCATTTCCCTGTCCAATTCTCGAAATGCTCTTAATTTCACTGGAACAGATTCCTCACTTACCAATCCAGTATATATAGTCTCTATAGCCTGCTCTATATCCATAAAAATACTCCTTTAGAAATCTCTATAATCACACTCTTCAATAACTTCAACCATTTTATATACTTATAAAATATAGTAACTCACTCTTCTATTTCTTATAAATTCATAAAACAATTACCTCTTTTTATAAGAATTTAACCATAATCAAATTTCCACATACTCTTCTTTTTTACTTTGTAAACTTCTCTAATATTTCATACTAAAAATACATTCAGTAATATATTTTCAGTTAACCTGGACACGTTATTGTCAACTTATTTGCAGGTACTCTTCCTTCAACTAATACCTCTTTAGACGAAACAGCATTTGAATATGGTCTTCCTCTCTTCAATCCCGTCTCTTCATCCTCATACTGTCCCTGAAAACGGAATGGAATTAAATTCTTTTCACCTAATGCTTCCTCCGTTTTTACACTCCCATAGATATCCAGATTTCTTTCCCTCTTCATCATAGGCTTCCACTGGAGTTCCCAGATAGTCACTTATAATACTGTAATTCCCATCCTTGGTGATTTTTCCTCTGGGAATAAAGTCATCCTGAAATACCCATGTAATCAGATTATCCGGTATATTTTCTCCCTGCCCTGCTTCTTTTTTTGCTTTTTCCTCCTCTCGTTTTTCCAGCTTCAAAATATAATCCGCTTTGAAAGCATTTCTTTGCTCACCTCTATTTGTTCACCATCTAATGAATCTAACAAAAAATTATATAGCCAATCATTTATGTTTGATTATTTTCCATTAAGTCAAAAAATGCTTTAATAGAATCACATACCCAAACTGGATTCTCCACATCATCACAATATATCATATATACATTTTCATCTCTTACATCCCAATAAAAATAATCACCACCTTCATTTCTTGCCAATGGATATAGATGCTTATCTATAATTCCATCTTCTCTGTCATTTTTTACTATTTTTTCAAAACTACAGTTTCCATATTTTAATTCAACAATCTTTGCTACCCCAAATTCTTCTTCATCAACTGTAAAAATACATAATCTAATCTTATCACCATTATGTTGTAAATAATATTCTTTAAGCATTGTCGGAAAATTAATATTATACTTATTCTCAATTTCCAATACCTCACAACTTGAAATATGGGTGTTTTCACTTTTTTCTTTTACAAATCCGTACATCTATCTCCTTTTCTTGTTATATGTCGGTCCGTTAACACTATCATACTGTGCACAACCTCCCGAATGTGGTTTCGATGCATTATGTGCTTCATCCATTACTAATTCCATTGTAATTGTATTTTTTTCAACATTATAATCATCCAAATGATGCCACACATAACCATCTGGTGTTTCTAATAATCCCATTGCTTGATTTGACATTTGCTCTACAACTTTCCGCCAGCATTTTCCACTACCGGCATGCGGTACTCCGTACCGTTCTTTAACATTCCATAAATGATACTGATTAATTGGCCTACAGTCGTCTGTTTCCCTGCTTGGTAGCTACATCCTTCCCCTTACCACTGGAGGATAAATGAAGTGGTGCAATCCCGGCGAACTGTGCCAGTTTATTAGCATTAGCGAAACGTTTGATATCACCGATTTCAGCAAGAATCTTCACTGCTGTGATGACATTTACACCGGGAATGGTTGTAAGTGTGCAGCCAAGCATCTTATACATCTGTTCCAGCATCTTGTCTACCTCTGTCAGTTGGCTGTCATAGTGCTGTAAATCACTGACTATGCTAAGAGTCACCATATCCCTTGCATCTTGATAAGCATTGTTTTTCACCTTATCACTGGCTACCGCATCCAAGATTTTCTCGCAGGTCTTGGTGGAGCATTTATTGTGGCTGACAGGAACAAGTTCCGCTCGCAAATCTTCCACAGACTTACCTTTTAGATACTTTTTGGATGGGTAATGCTCCCAGAAATACAGTGCAGTAGGTCTGCTGATGTCATTAAAAAATGACTTGTAAGACGGATATGCAATACACAGCTGCTCGTGCAACTGATTAACCAGTCTGGTTCTCTGCTTCATGATGTTATCCCTGCGATGCACCAGCTGACCAAGTGACCAGTATGCATCATTAGGGCAGGCATCCGGAAGTTTATCAAGCATATTTAGAGTTGCAAGTGCAATAGCTTCTGCATCGTCGCTATCGCTCTTGCGATACATGGCACCACGGTGCTTTGCCTGACGATGAGAAATAGCAGTATTTACGTCCTTAACCAGATACCCCTTGTCAATAAGGTTTTCGGTAATGGGCGTCCTTATGTGGAGACATAATTAAATAAATTTTGATAATTTGTTATTCTCGAAACAATTTCCCCATCCACTACACTCATTAAACGAATATTTCTCAAAAGGCTTAATATCAACTAAATCAACATTATTTTTTTTCATAATATCAACTGCTTGCTCTATTTTTTTTAATGTATTGATACTATAATCACATAATTTAGAATATAGTTCACATGTTCCACATTCGAATATTATTTTTAAAAACAAATGTATTTCTTGATTAGAGTTGCTATACAATCTATGCAGATATTTGAATTCTTCTTCTGTAATATATTCCGCATCCTCCATAGTATCTTCTAATATACTATTAGGCATATATTCCGCAAGTTCGTACATCCAATCATCAATGTATTGAATCTTCGTATATGACCATAATTTTTCTAACAGCCACCTCCATTCTTCTTTATTGCAGTTATAATGCAACAATACGTTTTCAAATGAGCTTATTAAATATGCCATTCTGCCTCTAATTGATATATTTTTTAATTCTTCCATTTACCTCTTCCTTCCAATTAATGAGAAAACACATCTGCAACTCTATCACCAAATATATATATACAATTTTCGCACACCGGTTTTGATACATTGTTTTTAGTATTAATAGTATACAAATATAAATCAGAAGCATTTGCTCCCGAATTCAATGCTTGATTTACAGCATCCACTTCAGCACAATTACCTAATCGATATTGATTCAAAGAACTTTCTGGCAACCATGATTCTAGCGATAAATTAAGCGTATCTCCACTCAACTGTACACCTCTGTTCATTCCATAATAATAATTACCAGTTCTTGCATCTGTTGTTGCGATGGTATAGTTGTTCTACCACTCTTGACATAAACTCTTTACCCTTATAATAATCCA
>OOAD01001424.1_pt1 | contig 13132 bp, 7 predicted proteins | sample 1671151 | NCBI WGS metagenome assembly OOAD01 (sample SAMN06348127, study PRJEB24527) | human gut metagenome | biome: human gut; feature: ankylosing spondylitis patient; material: feces | host: Homo sapiens | place: China | collected 2015-10
TGATCCTTTGCGGCAACCCAGTTGTCGAGTAGCATCTTAAATCGGGCGTTTTCGGGATCTTGCTCGAGCATGGCCTCGTAGCGCTGCTTGACCGCGGGGCCCATCTTGCCCTGGCACATCGCCCAGCCTACAAGCTCGGCATCATTGGCCAAATTTGAGGTCACGCGATCGATAATCTGCCTAAAATACTCCTCACTGGCCCCAAAGCCGCAGGTGCCAAACAGGAAGACGCGCTTACCGTGCAAGGCGGAGAGCAACGCCGCGACCGAAGGCGTGCACGCGCCCTTGTCGCACCAAAAACCGACGAGCACCGTGTCGGCCGCGCAGGCGCCCTGCGCCTCGAGCGCAACCTGATCTGCGTCCGCATCGTCGCTCAACGCCGCGGCGTGGACAAACTCAACGCCCGCAGCCTGCAGAGCGCGCTTGATCGCCCCCGTAACCATCCTGGTATTACCGCTCTTGCTGTTGACCACCATAGAGCATGTCATAGTCACGTTGCCTCGTTTCCCCCGAAACTCGAGCCATTAATGCAATTTGTTAGAAGCATATCTTAGTACTATCGACGCAGATGTAAACCATCTGCCGCTAATCGGCAGCCCCTACTGGGCCCTACTGGGCAAACTGGCTACGATAAAGCTCGGCATAGAAGCCACCTGCCGCTAGCAGCTCGTCATGCGTGCCGCGCTCGATAATCTCGCCATCGCGCATTACTAGGATGCAATCGGCGTTGCGAATCGTCGACAGGCGGTGCGCCACGACAAAGCTTGTGCGGCCGGCCATGAGCTCGTCAAATGCCGCCTGCACCTGCAGCTCGGTACGCGTATCGATGCTCGACGTTGCCTCGTCCAGCAGCAGAATCGCCGGATCGGTGAGCATGACGCGCGCGATGCACAGCAGCTGTTTTTGACCCTGGCTAAACGTGCCGCCGTCCTCGCCGATCACCGTATCGTAGCCGCCTGGCAGCTGCACGATAAACTTATGCGCATGAGCACGCTTGGCAGCTTCGATAACCTGCTCGCGCGTGGCTCCCGGGCAACCGTAAGCGATGTTGTCCGCCACCGTGCCCTCGAACAGCCAGGTGTCCTGCAGCACCATGCCAAAGGCGCGGCGCAGGCTCGCACGCGTGTAGTCACGCGAGGAGAGACCATCGACCGCGATGCGCCCAGCATCGATATCGTAAAAGCGCAGCAGCAGGTTGATGAGCGTCGTCTTGCCACAGCCCGTGGGGCCGACGAGGGCATAGCGCATACCGGGTTTGGCATCGATGCAGATATCCTGCAGCAGTTTGCGGTCGGGCACATAGCTAAAGTCCACGTGCTCAAAGGTCACCTCACCCTGCGGGGCGGCAAGTTCCACGGCGTCCGCCGCATCGGGCTCCTGCTCGCGCGCATCGAGCAGCGCAAACATGCGGCGCGCCGAGGCGTACGCGGTCTGGATCTGCGTAATGACGTTGGTGACCTCGTTGAACGGCTTGGTGTACTGGTTGGCGTAGTTCAAAAACACGCTCAGCTGACCGATGGTGATGCCGCCGCGCACGGCGTACAGGGCACCCACCAGGCCCACACCGGCGTACACGATGTTATTCACAAAGCGGGTGGCGGGGTTGGTCATGCTGGAGAAGAAGATGGCCTTCAGGCTCACGTTCTGCAGTCGGCCATTCACCTCGTCAAAAGCCACGAGGCTCTGGGCCTCGTGGCCGAAGGCCTGCACGACCTTCTGACCCTCTATCATCTCGTTGACAAGGGCAGTCTGCTCGCCGCGCACGGTGCTCTGGCTCTGGAAATACTTGTAGCTGCGCTTTGCGAGAAAGCTGGCCACCACAAGGCTCAGCGGGGTGATGCAGACCACCACCAGCGTGATAGGGACATTCTGCTGCAACATGAAGAGCAGGGTGCCGAGGATGGTCAGCACACCCGAGAACAGCTGGGTGAAGCCCATCAGCAGGCCGTCCGCGAAGGTATCCACATCGGCCACCATCCGGCTCACGATGTCGCCGGAAGGATGGCTGTCGAGGTAAGAGAGGGGAAGGGTCTGGATCTTCCGCATGGCAGCGTTGCGCAGGTCACGGCTGACTGCGAAGGTGATGCGGTTGTTGCAGACGCTCAGCAGCCACTGCGCAAAGGCGGCGACAACAGCCACCACGATGATCTCGTAGATGATGCGCAGTACGCCCGCGAAGTCCACGGCACCTTTGCCCAGCATCATGTCTATGGCATTGCCGCAGAGGATGGGGATATACAGCTGGGCCGCCACGCTCACAGCGGCCACGATGAGGCTGCACACCACGAAGAAGCCGTAGGGTTTGATTTTCTGCAGCACCCGGGTCATGGTGGCCTTCTGCTGTTCAGGGGTCAGCTTCGTTTTTGCTTTTGCACTCATTTCTGCACATCCCCTTTCTTGAACTGGCTCTCATAAATTTCCTTGTAGACCGGGCAGCTTTCCAGCAGCTCGGCGTGACGGCCAAGGCCCACCATATGGCCATCGTCCAGCACGATGATCTGGTCGGCGTGCTGCAGGCTGGCGGCGCGCTGGCTGACGATGAAGACGGTCAGATCGCCCGGAAGAGCGGCCAGAGCCTTGCGCAGGGCCGCGTCGGTGGCGTAGTCCAGTGCGCTGGCGCTGTCGTCGAGGATGAGGATGTCCGGCTTGCCCACGAGGGCGCGGGCGATGGTCAGACGCTGTTTCTGACCGCCGGAGAGGTTGCGTCCGCCCTGTTCCACCGGCTCGTCGAGGCCGAGGGGCTTGGCTTTCACGAACTCCGCAGCCTGTGCCGTTTCCAGCGCAGCCCAGAGGTCAGCGTCAGAGGCATTCTGGCTGCCCCAGAGCAGGTTCGAGCGAATGGTGCCGCCGAAGAGCTGGGCTTTCTGCATGACCACGGCCACCTTGCCGCGCAGGTCGGCGCGGGGGTACTGCCGGACCGGTCGGCCCATGATCTCCACACTGCCCTCAGTGGCGTCGTAGAAGCGGGGAATGAGGCTGATGAGGCTGGATTTGCCGCTGCCGGTGCCGCCGATGACGCCGATGGTCTGGCCGCGCTTGGCAGTGAAGCTGATGTCGGAGAGGCTGGGTGCGCCTGCGCCCTTGTAGGTCAGGCTCACATGGTCGAAACGGACGGCGTCGCCGGCCGTTTCCGCCGGAACATTGCCGGTGAGCTGGGCCGGGAACTCCATGCCGGGCTTTGTGTCCAGAACCGCCTGCACACGGCCTGCACAGGCCAGAGCCTTGCTCACCTGAACGATGAGGTTGGCCAGCTTGACCAGCTCGACCAGGATCTGGTTCATGTAGTTGACCAGTGCGATGACATCGCCGGAGGCCATGCCCCCGATGTTGATCTCGATGCTGCCCACATACAGCAGCGCCACGATGGCGAGGTTGATGATGACATAGGTCAGCGGGTTCATCAGGGCGGAGATGTGGCCCACGTGGAGCTGCATTTTGGTCAGCAGCTCATTGGCGTCCTCGAAGCGGTCCACCTCGCTCTTTTCCTTGTCGAAGGCGCGGACGACGCGCACGCCGGTCAGGTTTTCGCGGGTGAGGCCCAGAACCCGGTCAAGGCGGGTCTGCACCGACTTATAAAGCGGACGGGTGATGACCATGACGCCGAAGACCACGACGCTCAGCAGCGGGATAGCCACCACGAAGATGAGGGCGGCGCGGAAGTTGACCGTAAAGGCCATGATCATGGCGCCGAGCACCACGAAGGGGCTGCGCAGGAACAGACGGAGGAAGAGGTTCAATCCGCTCTGCACCTGATTGACGTCGCTGGTCATCCGGGTGATGAGGGTGCTGGTGCCCATGGTGTCCATCTCGGAAAAGCTCAGAGTCTGGATGTGCTCAAACAGCGCATGACGCAGACCGGTGGAATAACCCACGGCGGCTTTGGCCGAGAAGTATTGGGCCGTCAGGCTGCACGTGAGGCCGACGATGGCCAGAAGCAGCAGGATGCCGCACCGCACGAGGATGTAGTGGAAATCGTGGGCCGCGATACCCACGTTGACGATGTCGGCCATCACAAGCGGCACGAACAGGTCAAACGTAGCTTCCAGCATCTTGAAAAGCGGTGCAAGCACGCTCTCGCGCTTGTAGTCGCTGAGATAGCGAAGCATTTTGTTCAAGGCTCGATACTCCCTTTCTTTAATACATTTAGTCGAGACGCTCCTTATTATAACGCACTCCCAACAGGAATGCTATGTTTTTGCCAAAGAAAACCGGCTCTGGATGCAGATTTCGGCTCCGGAGATTGAGAAAACCGGAAAATCCTGCTATACTGGAAAGGAATCTCAACGGAAAGAATGGTGGATGCAATGGCAAAAGATGGTGCGGCACGGCTGCGGCTGCGCCCGGTGGGCGCGGCAGACCGCAAAAAGCTGCCGGAATACGGGCCGCTGGGTACGGGCTGTCCGGCGATAGAGCGGGCTGTGGCAGCGCTTTATAAGGGCCAGAACGAGGAGAGCTTCTGGGCGCTGATGAACGCCATCAACTATGCCCTCGAGCTGGACACCAGGGTCCTGGTGCCGCTGGAAGCTGCGTCCGACCAGCCGGACGGGGCCGCCCCGTGGGCGGAGCATCCTGTCCCGGCGGAGAAAGCGAAAGACCTGCAGCCCTGGACCCTGCGCACCCAGAAGGGCCGGTGCTACCTGCCGGTGTTCACCTCAGTGAAGATGGCGGAGGCCGATAAAGGCACAGCCAGCCGCCCCATGGCGGAACGGCTTCTGGCTTCCGCCATGCAGATGGCGCTGGACTCGGACAGCATCGACGGCGTGGTCATCGACCCGTGGACCAGCTCTGCCACGCTGGACTGCTCGCTTTTGAACGGTCTGCTCCACGCCAGCCGCGACACCGATGAGCCGGGCGAAGCGGAGCTGCGGGCCGGCAACCATGCCATGGCCGAGGAACGCTGGGACGACGCGATGCACTATTATCAGCTCTCTGCCGAAGAGGGCTGCGCCGAGGGCCTTGCCATGATGGGCGAGATGCTCTACGAGGGCCGGGGCTGCCGCAAGAGCCCTGCACAGGCCCGCAAGTTCTGGAAAAAAGCCGCCGACGCCGGCGATGTGGCCGCATGGGTGGCGCTGGGCGACGATGCCATGGTGCAGGGAAAAGGGGCCGGTGCGGCTCTGCGGGCCTACCGCAAGGCCCAGAAGCTCTGCGCCTCTACCCCCGACATCGCCTATATGCCGCAGGTCTGCCTGCGGGTGGCCCAGTATGAGACCCAGTACATCTCCCGCAAAAAGGCGCTGGCTCAGCTGGCTGAGGCGAAGCAGGGCTTCCTTGTCCGCAAAAAAGAGGGCGACGAGACGGCCCAGAGCTGGCTGGACGAGACGGAGGCCGTCATCCGCCAGCTGCTTGAGAGAGAATGAGCGGAAACACAAAATCTTTACAAATGCTCTAAGAAATCGTCATACGGAACCGATATGATATTGAAGGAAAAATATGCGCGTCGCAAAAACAGAGAGGACGACCAGAATGAGCAGAGTGATCGGTATTGACCTTGGCACCACGAACAGCTGCGTGGCAGTGGTGGAGGGCGGCAAGCCCGTCGTCATCACCAACGCAGAGGGAGAGCGCACCACCCCCAGCGTGGTGGCGTTCACCAAAGACGGCGAGCGTCTGGTGGGCGGCGCGGCAAAGCGCCAGCTTGCTACAAACTCCGGCCGGACGGTGTCCAGCATCAAGCGGCATATGGGCAGTGACTACCGCGTCCACATCGACGGCAAAGACCTGACTCCGCAGGAGATCAGCGCCATGATACTGACCAAGATACGCCGCGACGCCGAGAGCTACCTGGGTGAGCCGGTGACGGAGGCCGTCATCACCGTCCCCGCTTACTTTGACGACAGCCAGCGCAAGGCCACCCAGGATGCGGGCCGCATCGCAGGCCTGAACGTCCTGCGCATCATCAATGAGCCTACCGCCGCCGCTGTGGCCTACGGCCTTGACAACGAAGCGCCCCAGAAGATCCTGGTCTACGATCTTGGCGGCGGCACCTTCGATGTCTCCATCATCGAGATCGAAGACGGCACCTTCACGGTGCTGGCCACCGGCGGCGATACCCGCCTCGGCGGCGACGACTTCGACCAGCGCATCGTGGAATACGCCGTGGCAGAGTTCAAGAAATCGGACCGCATCGACCTCTCCCGCGACCCCGCCGCCATGGGACGCCTGAAAGAAGAGGCCGAAAAGGCCAAGAAAGAGCTGTCCAGCGCCCTCTCGGCCCAGCTCAATCTGCCCTTCATCGCTGTGGGCAAGGACGGCCCCCACCACCTCGATCTGACCATCTCCCGCCCCCAGTTCGAGATGATGACCGGCGACCTGCTGGCACGGACGGTGGCCCCGGTGCAGAACGCACTGCGGGATGCCGGCATCTCGGCTTCGCAGCTGGGCAAAGTCCTTCTCGTCGGCGGCAGCACCCGGATGCCTGCCGTCGAGCGTCAGGTGAAGGAACTGCTGGGCTGTGAACCGAGCCACAGCCTCAACCCCGACGAATGCGTGGCGATGGGTGCCGCTGTGCAGGGCGGTCTGTTACAGGGCGGCGGCAAGCTGGCTGGCGCTTCTGGTGCAGCGGCGCAGGGCCTTGTGCTGATGGACGTCACCCCGCTGACCCTCTCCATCGAGACACTGGGCGGCGTGGCGACCCCCCTCATCACCCGCAACAGCATGATACCCACCCGCAAGAGCCAGATATTCACCACGGCCCGCCCCATGCAGACCAGTGTGGAGATCAACGTCCTGCAGGGGGAGCGGCATTTCGCCCGCGACAATAAGAGCCTCGGCAAGTTCAAGCTGAACGGCATCCGGGCCAGCTTCTCGTCCAAGCCCCAAATCGAAGTCACCTTTGATATTGACGTCAACGGCGTTGTGAAAGTCTCGGCCAAAGACCTCGGCACCGGCCGGGAGCAGAACATCACCATCACCGGCAGCACGAACCTCTCGGAGAATGAGATCCAGCGCGCCATGGCCGACGCGGCCGCCTACGAGGCCGAGGACAGCCGCCGCAAAGAGCGGCTTGACCTCCACAATCAGGCCGAGGTGCTGGCTTATAAGGTGGACGAGGCCCTCTCCAAGTGCAAGAAGGAGCTGGACAAGGAGGAGAAGAACCGCATCAAAACCGATGTGGCGAACCTCCGCCGCTGTCTGCGGAGGGATAAGCCCGAGAAGATGAACGAGACGGAAGAAGCGAACCTCCGTCAGGCCAAGAGCCAGCTCGAAGCATCCGCAAACCACCTGATGGTGCTCTATGCATCGGAGCAGAGCGAGAACGGCTCGGACGGGACCATTTGATAAACAGTAAGACCCCCGCTGTGTTTGCAGCGGGGGTCTTTTGCGTCTGAGGGAAAAGTATCGATGGGAAACGAAGAGGAGAGAGGGAAAAGCTTATCGGCCAACGATGAGGTCGCGGCGGCTGCGGAAGCCCACGGTGAGGTGAGCGCTGCTGCCGAGGTGGCGCAGAGTGACCCGGGTGCCGGGCTTCTGATCCTGGCACAGCAGAGTCAGGTTCAGGGTGGTGGAAGTCTTGCCGGTCTTGAGCACCAGTGTGCTTACGCCCTGATTCATCAGGGTCTGCATGTCGAGGATGGTGGTGCGGAAGGTGGCGTTGTCATCGGGGGCGTCCAGCGTCAGCACGCGGCCTTCCTGACGGGCAGTGTAGAGCACCTGCTTGCCCAGCAGACCCTTGACGGTGTAGCGGGCTTCGCTCTTCTCCACCGGCGTGTCGGAGGGCAGGGGGGCCTCGTCGGAGATCATCATCACGTTGCCCTGAATAGGGTTCTCCACCGGGGAAGCGTAGCCGCCGTAGTTGGGGTCTACCTCCCCCACCGGAACGTCAGAGTGGAGAGCGATGTCGCCCTGCGTCATGACGCTCTCGGCCTGCGGGGGCAGATAGCCCGCGACGACCGTGTCATCGGCGGCAAAGGCGCCCACGCTCATGGCGGCGGTCATGGTCAGCAGAGCGGCAGCAGCAGCGGCGCGGCGGGCGGTATTCTTGTTCAGCAGTCTCATAATAGTATCCTCCTGTAGATGTAGGGAGTCGACCTCTCCGTCAGCGCTGGTGCGCTGACGGAGAGGTTTATCCCAAATGCTTTTATCAGCGGTACGGCGTATCAGAAAACCGCCGTATCTGTAATGAATACGGATACGGCGGCTGGATTATTGCAGAGATCCTATTTTAATTTTCGCTGGGATCTTTTTCCTCAAGGATAGCCATGAACTCGTCGCCGGTGATGGTCTCCTTTTCATAAAGGTACTTCGCCAGCTCGTCGAGCTTTGCACGGTTGTCGGTGAGGATCTTGATGGCCTTTTCGTGCTGGACCTTTACCAGCTCCACGACCCGCTGGTCGATCTCGCGCTGGGTCTGCGCCGAGCAGGCCAGCGAGGTGTCGCCGCCCAGATACTGGTTGTTCACCGTCTCCAGAGCCACCATGTCGAACTCTTTGCTCATGCCGTAACGGGTGAGCATGGCGCGGGCAAGCTTGGTGGCCTGCTCGATGTCGTTGGACGCGCCGGTGGTGATGGAACCGAACACCACTTCCTCGGCAGCACGTCCGCCGGTGAGGGTGGCGATCTTATTTTCCAGCTCTTCCTTGGTCATCAGGTAGTGGTTGCCTTCTTCGACCTGCATGGTGTAGCCCAGTGCGCCCGAGGTGCGGGGGATGATGGTGATCTTCTGCACGGGTGCGGAGTGATTCTGAAGCGCCGCCACCAGTGCGTGGCCGATCTCATGGTAGGCTACGATGCACTTTTCCTTGTCGGTGAGGATGGAGTTCTTCTTCTGGTAGCCGGCAATGACCACCTCGATGCTCTCCTCGAGGTCGGCCTCGGTCACGCTCTTGCGGCCGGCGCGCACGGCCCGCAAGGCGGCTTCGTTGACGATGTTGGCCAGCTCTGCGCCGGAGGCACCGGAGGCCATCCGGGCCACGGTGTTGAAGTCGATGCCGGGGGCAAGAGCGACTTTCTTGGCGTGGACCTTCAGGATCTCCTCGCGGCCCTTGAGGTCGGGCAGTTCCACAGGAACACGGCGGTCAAAGCGGCCGGGACGGGTCAGAGCCGGGTCGAGGGAATCCGGACGGTTGGTGGCCGCAAGGATGATGACGCCGCTGTTGCCCTCGAAGCCGTCCATCTCGGTGAGCAGCTGGTTCAGGGTCTGCTCACGCTCGTCGTTGCCGCCCAGCTGGCCGCTGTTGCGCTTCTGGCCAATGGCGTCTATCTCGTCGATGAACACGATGCAGGGGGCTTTTTCCTTGGCCTGCTTGAACAGATCACGGACTTTGGACGCGCCCATGCCCACGAACATCTCCACGAACTCCGAGCCGGAGATGGAGAAGAACGGCACGTTGGATTCGCCCGCCACGGCCTTTGCCAGCATGGTCTTGCCGGTACCCGGAGGGCCGACGAGCAGGATGCCCTTGGGCATCGAGGCACCGATCTCTTCGTATTTCTTGGGGTCGTGCAGATAATCTACGATCTCCTGTAAGTTCTCTTTGGCCTCATCTTCGCCGGCCACATCCGCAAAGCGGATGCCGTGGGTGGATTGGACGTAGACCTTGGCGTTGGACTTGCCCACGCCGCCGAACATCATCGAGTTCGCGCCGCCGGCCTTTTCTATGAGCTTTTTGTTCATGAAATTGCCCAGCCAGACAAAGAGGACGATGGGCAGCACAAAGCTCAGCAGAAAGCTCATCAGCGGCGAAGCCTGCTCGACGATCTCGCTGGAAAACTCGGCCCCCGCATCGTAGAGGCGCTGGGTCAGGTCGGGGTCGTTCATCAGGCCCGTCTTGTAAATTTGCTTTTCGTCTTTATCAGTAAAGATGATCTGGTTCGATTCCACATCCACCCGGCCAATGTCTTTGTCCTCGGTCATAGACATGAAGGTGCCGTAGTCCACTTCTTTTACCTGCCGTTCGCTCATCCACGGCACGAGCACGAAGTTGAGCAGCATCAGCACCAGTAATACAATGGCGTAGTAAATAGCCAATGGCTTTTTGGGGGTCTTGACTTCTTTCATGGGGGGTCCCTCCTTGTGTTGCAAACAGCATACCACGACGCTATTTCAGAAACCAGCGTTTCGAGGCGAACTTTGCAAAAACTTCGCAGATTCTTAACAAAACCGAGGAACAAGGAGGCCGTCCGCTTGACAAATCGAATCACTTTGACTATACTGAACATACAAGAAGGTGCTGTCCGCAATGGTCAGCTTCCCTCGGCTAAGTCAAACAATAAGAATGATCGCTTTGCTTGGTAGGCTGGGGCGGTCATTTCTTATTGTTTATGTATCTCTTTGAAGATAGCCCACGAGATCTGAAAGGTAACAAAGACTGCTCCGCCAAGCAGGCCGAGCAACGCGATCGTTTCCGTCAGTGTCATAAGGCATCCCCCCTTTCGCATCGCGTCCGGGGGAACAAACAATAAGGTTTCACACCCCCGGAAGCTTGCCGGGGAAGCTAGACCACCTTTTATGCAGACAGCACCTTGATACCGCCTTTTAAGGCGGTATTTTTATTTTACCATAGTTGGTGATATAATACAACAAAAATAAAATCCACCCGCAAATTTTGAAAATTTATGCTGCTATTTATATGAAAATGTTTCATTTTCATTGTGAACAAAACTGCTTGACAGGGGTAGCGGGTTTTGCTAAAATGAAACCACTTTGAACAAAGCGCAAATGCGTTGACGGGGAAAAAACGATTTTCTTCTGCGTACAGAGAGCCGCCGGATGGTGCAAGGCGGTGCAGAGGGTCTCGGTTACTGGCCCCTGAGCGGCAGGACTGAAGCAGACAGTAGGTCCTGACGGAAGCCCACCGTTATAAGGGCAGCGATTCGCCTCAAAAAGCCGATCGTGCAGAGCGGCTGTGCTTTTGGCACAGCAAAGAGAGTGGTACCACGGGTGCCCTGTAACAGAAATTACAGGCTCTCGTCTCTCAGGGGATTTCGTCCCTTGAGAGACGGGAGCCTTTTCGTTTGTTAACAGGAGTCAACCTCTCCGTCACGCCTGCGGCGTGCCACCTCCCCTATCGAGGGGAGGCCTTGGCATACCGGAAAGCTTTCCCTCTTCGCCAGAGGCTCCCCTCGGTAGGGGAGCTGTCGAGCGATAGCGAGACTGAGAGGTTGATATAGAAAACGGAGGAAAACAAAATGATGGACGCTACCAAGTACGCACCGGGATATTACCCGGTCCCCGCCGGTTATGACAGCTGGGTCAAGAAGGACCACATCGAGAAAGCTCCCACCTGGTGCAGCGTGGACCTGCGCGACGGCAATCAGGCCCTTATCGTCCCCATGAGCCTCGAGGAAAAGCTGGAATTCTTCCAGATGCTGGTCAAAATTGGCTTCAAGGAGATCGAAGTCGGCTTCCCGGCCGCCAGCGAGACGGAGTACGAGTTCCTCCGTACCCTCATCGAGAAGAACATGATCCCCGACGATGTCACCGTGCAGGTGCTGACCCAGTGCCGCGACCATATCATCCGCCGCACCTTCGAGGCTGTCAAGGGCGCACCCCGTGCGGTCATCCACTTCTATAACTCCACCTCCGTCGCCCAGCGCGAGCAGGTGTTCCACAAGTCTAAGGAGGAGATCAAGCAGATTGCCATGGACGGTGCAAAGCTGGTCAAGCAGCTGAGCGAGGAGTATGAGGGGAACTTCCTCTTCGAGTACAGCCCCGAGAGCTTCACCGGCACCGAGGTGGACTACGCCGTTGAGGTCTGCAACGCGGTCCTGGACATCATGCAGCCCACCCCCGACCGCCCCATGATCATCAACCTGCCGGTCACGGTCGAGATGAGTATGCCCCACGTTTACGCAAACCAGATCGAGTATTGCGACAAGCACCTCAAGTACCGCGACAGCGTCATCATCTCCACCCACCCGCATAATGACCGCGGCACCGGCGTCGCCTGTGCAGAGCTGGCCGTTCTGGCAGGCGCTCAGCGGGTGGAGTGCTGCCTCTTCGGCAACGGCGAGCGCACCGGCAACGTGGACGCTGTGACCCTCGCCATGAATATGTACAGCCACGGCGTAGACCCGAAGCTGGACTTCTCCGATATGCCCGCCATCTGCGCCACCTATGAGCGGGTCACCCGGATGCACATCTACGAGCGCACCCCCTACGCCGGCCAGCTGGTGTTCGCCGCCTTCTCCGGCAGCCATCAGGACGCCATCGCCAAGGGCATGACCTGGCGCAGAGAAAAGCAGCTCCACCAGTGGACCTGCCCGTACATCCCCATTGACCCGCACGACATTGGCCGTACCTACGATGCCGACGTCATCCGCATCAACTCCCAGAGCGGCAAGGGCGGCATCGGCTTCCTGCTGCAGCAGAACTACGGCTACAACCCGCCGCCCAAAATGCGGGAGGATCTCGGCTACCGCGTCAAGGAGGTCAGCGATCATGAGCATCGTGAGCTGGGCGTGCAGGAGGTCCTCGCCGTCTTTGAAAAGAGCTATCTCAACCACACCGCGCCGCTGAATGTGTCCGAGGCGCACTTCGTCCAGAACGAGAACGGCAGCATCACCGCCAAGGTGACGATCACCAGCGGCGGCAACACGACCCCCTGCACAGCCACCGGCAACGGTCGTCTGGACGCCGTGGCCACGGCCATCGAGCAGCAGACCGGGATGCACTTTACGCTCGTACACTACAGTGAGCACGCCCTGGATTCCGACACGAACTCCCGCGCCTGCTCCTACGTCGGCCTGAAATGGGCCTCCGGCGAGGAGACCTGGGGCTGCGGTACTCACACCGATATTATCGTGGCGGGCATTAAGGCTTTAGTCAGCGCTATTAACAATAAGTGACCGCGTCCTTGCCTTCCCCCCAAGGGGAAGCCAAAGAACACAAAACGGAGGTACACGACCATGGGCATGACCATGACCCAAAAAATCTTAGCGGCCCACTGCGGCGAGGCAGCCGTGACGGCGGGCCAACTCATCAATGCCGAGCTCGACATCGTGCTGGGCAATGACATCACGACCCCGGTCGCCATCAATGAATTTGAAAAAGCCGGGTTTGACTCGGTGTTTGATAAGACCCGCGTCAATATTGTGCTGGATCACTTTGTCCCCAATAAGGACATCAAGAGCGCAACCCAGTCCAAGCAGTGCCGCGAGTTTGCCAACAAATATGATATCCTCAACTTCT
>OOAD01001425.1_pt1 | contig 13130 bp, 11 predicted proteins | sample 1671151 | NCBI WGS metagenome assembly OOAD01 (sample SAMN06348127, study PRJEB24527) | human gut metagenome | biome: human gut; feature: ankylosing spondylitis patient; material: feces | host: Homo sapiens | place: China | collected 2015-10
CCTCCAAGTGCCTGTTTTTTTGTCATAAACTGCACCAGTGACTTTTTTAATTTTTGCATAATCACGAAAAACTGTTGCTCTTGAAATATTAAGACTTGCCATTACCTGCTCAACTGACAAGTGTAAATTTTCACAAATCATATTGTAAATTTTCTGTTCTCTTTCAGATAACATTGTCTGCTCTTCTATTTTCTCAACAGCTTTCTTGTTTAAAGGAACAGAAATCTTAAACACATCATCTTCGTACAGTTCCGGTTTTCCACTATCAGAATAATCGGTGTATACAAATACAAATTTCTGACGCCTGAACCTATCGTATCCGTTCTACCAATATTTGCAAAAACCGTTGTAATAACGGATTTTTCGGATAAGGAGAAAATTCATCACTCATAATGTTCTCATGTCGTCTTGGAATACATCAGTTTTCAGTTCTTAACCAATTCTTTTCTATAATAAGTTTTGCCGGATATGAACTTGAATAATCTCTATGCACCAAAATATTTCCAACTACTTCCCTTGCAATCAAATCTCTAACACTTGTATTTACATTCTTAATCAAATAAAATTTATCTGATGTGTGCTTTGCAACAAACTCCATCAGTAATTCATAACTTTCGATTAGATTTGTGTTAACTGTTAATCTGTCATCATATCTGTCCAAATTCTCTTCTCTATACAATGCGTCTGTCACATACCCCGGAACACAGGAACGAATAACGTTATCTTTTCCGAATAATAAAACTGCTGCCATATTATAACCTTCCAATCCAGATGAATAGTCTTTTTCGTACAAGCTAGCACTAATCATTACTTCGTGGTCAGACAAATGCAACCAGTCATGATCTGGTTTTCTTCCCCGGGCCAACTCACGCACTTTTTCCATCAAATCCATTCTCAAATCATTCTCTGTGACATATGAAAATATTTTATGCTCTGCAAATGTACTACTTTTTCTGGCATACATGTTTTGTAATTGAATTGGAGACTCTGTTATATCCATATCCCCATCTTCATTTCTATCATACACTCTTCCCTAACATCTCTCTACAGTAGACGTCGGTGGAACATATACCCAAAGAAGTAGCTTTCCCTGATATTCTACTTCCTCAATAGATAAGTAGAGTGTCGGTGACATCTTTGCTGGATTATTTAACTGATTCACAAAATTGCGTTTCATATCCTTTACGATATTCCTGTTAATACCTAATGGCATTCCATCATCATCTACACCTATAATGATGTGTTCACCTTATCTGTTAGAAAATGAACACACTGTTTCGTAAACATCTTCTTGAATGCCATTTTGACATGCTTTATATTCTATTGTGATTTTTTAATCTTTTGAAAGTAATTCACTAATTTTTTCAATTACCAAAAGTGCACCTCCTTACCTACATGCCACTTTATTTTTCTTCTAACAAGTTTTCCAACTGACATCTAAACTTTTTTTGTTCTTCAAGCACACTACCATCTTTCAAATGTTCAAAAAATGCATCATAACCATTTGGCGAAAGAAAATGAAAAATATATTTTTCATTTTTTGATTTCATTCTTTTATTCAATTCTTCAAAATGCTGTAATGCATATTTATACTTTGCCTTATTTTCATCACTATTGTCTCCATCATCTTTTATTTCTATCACTAAATAGTATATTTTGTCTTCTTTTTCAACTTTTAAAAAGAAATCTGGATTAAACTTTCCATGATAATATTTTCGAGTTTTTGAAGTACTTCCCCCATATTTACAACTATATTCTATTTCATAAAAATTTCTATCACGCGATTTAATCCATGCAGACAACAGATTTGCATTTTCACTTTTACAAAGAAGATCTACAAATTTACGCTCTGGTTTTGAAGCTGTTATTACCGTCGTTACCGGAGTTTTGAACAAGCAATAATCAATGGTTTTATATGCCGAGCGCGGTAATGATTCGTCCTCTATTATCTCTGCTATAACTGCTCTTTGTTCATCCTCTTCAATTTCATTTAACCAGTTATTTGTTAAAAAAACTGTTCTGTCTTGCCTTAACATTCCTACACTTGTTGATTGTTTTGCAAGTTTAATAGTGTTTAATTCAAATACATCATTTGCGACTGACTTCGAAATAACAGACTTTTTATTTTTCCTAAGTAACGGTGTAAATGCAGTTAATATTTTATGAACATTTGTTTCTATAATCTCATCTCCTGTATTTCCCCTATTTTCCATGGAAAGTTTTATTATATACTCAATTATGTGCCTAGGTGGAAGCATTTTCTTTGTGTACTCTTCATTCCCTAATTTTAGTATTTTTCCTTCCCATTCACGTTGCTCGAATTCTTCATAAATTTTATCGACAACTTCTTCAATTGTCCATGTCATATTTCTTATTGTATAACTATGTTCATATGCACCTCCCCCTAACGCATTCTCATAAGTAGTCCCTTTTTTTATATCAATAGATTGTGATTCTATATCTATCCCTTCTGACATAAGTCTTGTAAAATCTACTGTTGCATTTTCTGAAGACTTTTCAATTTCAGTCTTTTCTGTTGAATAGTTTATGTTTTTCACCGTAAAATGATATTGTTCTCTATTACCTTTTGAAACCACAGAACTACACACTCGTGTCTCTATTTCCATGACCTCCTCAACTAATCGTTTAATCTTTGAACTCCAAGACTTATGATTGAATACAATTACTTTAGGTTGAGGAGTTTTGTATTCCTCAGGTACACGTAATCCTCTTCCTAAAACTTGTGCTATTAAAAGTTTTGAATTAAATGCCTTATCTTGCCATGGTACAATCTGAAATACATTCTTCACATCCCATCCTTCGGTAAGCATTGAAACAGAAATAATCCACTCTGTTTTTTCAATTTTATCATCTACATATTTTAACTTTGAAACATTTGATTTATGTTCTTTTGCTGAAGTAACGATTAATACCTTATCTTCAGACTCTTGCCTTGATATTTCTTCTTCTTTTGATAAGAATTTAATAAAATCCTCATAAAGATTTTTCGCATGTTTTATGTCTTTTGTTACTAAAATTGATATAGGTTTTACAAGTCCATATTTTTTTACATTAGCACAGTGATTCTGATATATCTTTTGAAATCGTTCATTATCATTTTTACTCTCATCTTCTGTAACATAATCTATGTTCTTAACAATATGATCCTCTATTGCCTGCCTTAAAGAATATCTATAAATAACATCTGGAAAATACTCATCTCCTATATATGCTGTACCCGTAAATCCTAACATGTATTTAAATCCATATTTTTCATTTAGCAAAAATTCTTTCCACTTTTTAATGGATGCATCATCTGATAATTTATTAAATATATGATGAGATTCATCGTTAAGAACAAGTGTATCATGTCCCGTCTTTAGAAAACTATCATCTATTGATGATCCTGTACTCTCATAAACTGCATGAATGTTCTCAACGCACATATCTCCTGCGCTTACAGTTTGATTAGCACTAACTATACTTGGATTTTTACATGCAGCATTTTGTGGGATACATGCCTTTAACTCCGAATCACTACTAAGTATTTCAAATTTATTTATTAACTCACTTTCAATGGTGAGTGTTGGGCAAAGAACTAATACTCTCTTGACGAGTCCTAATCCAAGTGCAATTTGCGAAATACCATACATAACATACGACTTCCCTGTACCCGTTGCTAAATCAATATTAGCGAATAACTTTTCACTCATCTGCACAGAATCTAGAAAATTATCTAAAGATAAATATTTGTCTCTTAAACATGCATTTTTAAAATAATTCTCTTCCACTAAATTTTTTAACGTCCCATAGTTCTTTGAAGCTAAATATATTATCGCATTTTTAATTGCATCTTTCTGATATAATCTATCTCCACAAAGTTTATCCACAAATGGTTGCCAGGCAGCATAATCCAGCATATTAGTATCGTATACGTCACTCACTTTAAGCACCAGCTCTGACTGTTTAAACGCTCTTATCTCCTGCATAATTTTCTCCTCCTTTACAGCGAAAAACTTTCAGTTAAATCATTACCAAAAATATCTGTATAAACAACCATTATTTTATCTCCAATATCCTTTTTATCTAAATCAACCACAAGTTTTCCATTTACACGTTTAATTTCATCTAAGAAAAATGAATCTGTCATAATAAATTCTTTACCATTATATTTCCTATCAACAAAGACAGCTGAGAGCAAATCAAATCCCGATAAAAGTTTCTCTTCTGTTGTTTTTCCTGACCTTGGTTCATCTGATACAAAATTCATAATTATCAACTCCACCTTACTTTCAGTAACTTCTAATGAACTCAATACTTCTGGTGTTCTATTAAAAGAAAATCCTATCGATTCATCTAACGAATTTATGTTATTTTTCGAACGTGGTTGTCTAAATCTTTTAAATTCTTTTTGATGTAAATCTTTAATAATTTGATATGGAATTTTTAAAAAGTAGTAACGTACTCCATTCACTTCTTCATAATCTGTTATATAATCCACCCTTGTTGATGGTGCAACAATATATATGCGTCCCCCTTTTATTCTAGTACTAACATGTCTACTTATATCTTCAATAAATGTTTCATCAACATTGACTTCTTTATATTGATTATAATCAAAAATTACAACTGGATTATCATCTTTTTTTCCTTCAAATTTATAACCACCCAATGTATTTTCTTCAATATCAACCCCAAACAATCCAGATACAAATTCCTTATATTTACTAAACTCTAACTCTAATGCCATTTTCAAATCATATGTTCCTAATGAGTAGGTTGCAAATGTTTCAGCTTTTTTTGCATACTTTTTTTTACTTTTACTAGAAGATAAAGCCGCTGAATCCTGAATTTGCAAAATTCTTTTTTGGGTTGTATACATAGAAAGCTTGCCAATATCACATGTTATCCATCTACGCCCTAACTTTTCTGCTACAGCTGCAGTAGTGCCCGAACCCGAAAAGAAATCTAACACTATATCCCCTGGATTTGTTGACGACTTTATTATTCGTTCTAACAATGCTTCGGGTTTTTGTGTTGGATATCCAACAGATTTCCGTTCTTTTGCCATAGGATTAATCATTGATATTTCCCAAACATCAGGCATTGGTACACCTTTTGACTCTTCATCTAGCAAAACCGACTTTCTCTTCCCTGTAGTTTCGTCAATATAACTTTGCCAAGCCTTTCCATTTCCACTTGATTTTTCAGATTTTGGCACATATAAGTTATTAAATGTATAATCATTTCCACTACTCTTCTTATAACACAAAATAATATCATGGTTGCGTGCAAACATCTTGGTAGCAATATTCCATCGTTTATAAAACCAAATTATGTCATTCAAAAAGTTATTTTCTCCAAACACTTCGTCCATTACTATTTTTATATAGTGTGCCTTCTTCCAATCTAAATGAACATATATCAACCCATTCTCTGCCATCACTTCTCGTGCTACTATCAAACGCTTTCGCAGATATTCAACAAATTCTGCACCTGCCTTTTTATCAGTATACGCCTTACCACCGTCTTTTCCTTTAAAATCATCAGCAGTAGCAAATGGTGGATCAATATAAATCAACTTAACTTTACCCTTAACTTTATTTTTTATAATTGGATCTTCATTTTTATTAATTGTCTTTAAAAATTGTAAATTATCACCAAATACAATCATATTTTTCCAGCTATCATCATTTAAACTATCTCCTTGTCCATTAAAAACCTTCTCCAATTGCAACGGTATTGGGAAAGAACCATCATCGTTAGCTAATAAATCTTCCTTTCTCATTTTACCAGCATATGCTAGTTCATATTCTTTATGTTCCACAGGAAAAAGTTTATATTTAAAATCTTCTGGAATAATTTCTCCTTTATTAATAAGGTCTATAATATACTCTTTTTCAGCTTTATTAAGCATTTTAACTACCTCCTATATATTCTAAAATAACTTTCTCAACAAGTTTTTTATGATTATAGACTTCTGCATGTCCAATTGATTAGTTTCATCTTGTTGCTGTATTTCATCTAACTTTATATAAATATATTCATCAAAATAATTTTATCACATTTGCATATATTTCTCTATAACTACCATTCCTGAGTTTTCATAAGGTTACATAGTAAATATTAACTAATTGCATAACCCACTAAATTCAGATTTATCCAATCCTACAAGCGAAGTTATGTGTTTCTATAAATGATGCCCATTTTAAGCATAATACACATGAAAACTTGCTCTCATATATGTATTTATGCGACTAAATGTATAGCGGCCAGCGCTACATGAGCATAAAGTAAAACGAAATGCGAATGGCATCGCATAGAGAAATTCTAATTTGTATATCAAATCTATTTCTACACATTATATCATCTTCATCTTCTAAATTCCATTTTTTCTTCACCTCCTCCTCCTTTGCTTTTATCTCTCGCTAATGCCCTTTCCTGCACATTCTCCATATACTTTCTTACATTTTCATCCAGCATTTCTTTAGCATCCTCCGCCCTGTCAACAGAGTTTTTATACGCATCCATTTCCATTCTCATTCGGTTAAATTTCCTTATAACTTCATCCACACTGTCACCATTTAATTTTTTCAACAATCTGTTTTCTAAACTCATTGCCATTTTCTCCTGCTTTTCCAACTGTACAATTTCATCTTTTAACTTTTTCTTTCCTCCAAACATACTGTATCCTTTTCGGTCCATTTGGTCTTTTGCCTCTTTTATTGCCATATGCACTCCGTTTAATGCTCTATGATTTTCCAATAATTCATCAACTATTTTTGCATACTGCTTATACTCCTTAACCGGTTGTGGTGGCTTTGGTGCGATTTCACCTTTAAATATCCTAATTAATCCCTTTAAACAATCACATGCCATTCCAACAGCCTTTTCAAAAACTCCGGCAAATATTCCCACACCTGCACTTTCCCTTGATGACTTGTTTTTCCTTAATCCACCAACTGTCTTTGTTTCCGTCTTTCCAAATTTATTTACATTCTTAAGTATCTTTTCCTCTTTAATGGTTCTGATGTGTCTTCTTGGAACCTGATAAAACAGTGCTTCATCAACTGTACTGTTCCACTTCATTCTCACCTGATTGTTTCTTCTTATCTGCTCTGCTTTAGGATTATTTTTTCCAATCTTTTTTGTTGGCAGGTAAACATCTTTATTATTAAACACCTGTAGTTTGTCCTTATCATTTAAGAAGGAATTGATGTGCTCGGTGTACAGTATTTTCACCCCCTTTAGAAATGACCTTGCCTTAAACTCCGCTTTCTTTTTTGAAAATCTGTTGTACTCATAGACCTGACCTTTTCTGATAATATTACAGCCTTTTCTTACATTCCCATTGTCATCCAGTATCTCCTTTTTGGTCCTTACATGCTTTCCTGTTTCATCATAAAACATGTTTCTTGTGGCAATTTTCTTTATGCCGTTTTTTAATTCCTCTCTTTCTGAAAATATCAAATGAATATGTAAGTTTGTTTTTGTCTTGTTGTGATGCATTGCTGCAATGCAGTTTACTCCGTAAGTTCTTCTAAACAGCTCAGTAAAATCCTTCAATACCTTTTGCTTGTCCATGTTACAGAATGGTTCAGGCAATGCAATGATCAGTTCTCTTGATTCGATACACTTTCCGGCACTTCCGCTTTTCTTAAATTCCAATCTGTTACACCTTGCAAGTTCATGCCAAAATGTATCGTCTGTTGTATTGTAAACTGCATACAGATTTTCCTGCCTTTTTGGATTTGTAATGTAATCTATGCGCCCCTTTAAATTGCCTAACTTGCTTATCTGAATAAATGAATTTCTAGCCATATATTTGTTCCTCCTATTCTTTAATTTTTTATATTTAGTAAAATAAAAGCCCCCTGCAAGGGCGAAATGTAAACCCTTAAGAGCATAAAATTGTAAGATTTTGTGCGATGGGTGTATTTCGCTCTCAATCGCCGAGGGCTAATCTGCTTTTCTTTTACCTTTATTTTTTCCGTTGCTATCGCATATATTATTGCCAACTTGTCTGTTCTTCCACCTGCAAGTGTCACTTGCAGGTCTTTAACATTCAGTGGAGAATTACCAGCGGAAATCCTCCAGGATTTCCCTTCTGTCAAGATAATCTTTTCTTGCATTTTCTCTCTCCTCTACCGATTCGGCAGTCTTGCTTTCTGTATAAATGTTTCTCAAAATCATCTTATCCATCTTATCTTTAAGACCTGCCTTAATCAGTTCCGTTTCATCCTCACGACCATATATAAAATACTGATAAATCATCCTAAATAAGTCCTCATCTATTTTTATCTGTTTAACCTTTTCAACCATACAAATCTCCTTCCGTAAATTGAAAATGTAAATCGGCTTTAAAAAACCTTATTTTTTTAGTTTTATTTAACCAATTTACAATTTACGATTTACAAATTTTAAAATTTCCCATAAATAAAGGGATTGTAGCCATTCAGATGTAAATTGGCTCTTTTTTTTATGTCATTTCCAATTTACAAATCCATCATTCCGATTTACAAACCACCCAATTTACATAACAAATTTACATTTTTAAAAGTAAATGACATCATGTCACTTACTTTTTCCTGTCATTTCATCAGATTCAGTTTTAAGATTTTCCAATGTTTCCTGCTTAAAAGGAATGTCCTCATCCTTCTCTATTTTCTCAAAACCATTTTCCTTTTTCTCTTCCATGCAAGCTGGGTTCCATATCCTTCTTTAATGAATCTGTGACTTTTCACTTCTTCCCACTGTTCTGCGAATTTAAGCCTCATGATGCTCGTAATCTCTCTGGATTCGTACTGTTTCGGCTTGCAGTTTTCGTGATGCAGTGCCCTCTCGTAAATCATCTGAACGCACACAAACTCCTCATCCGTCATTTCAAGAAACATCTCAATGATGCCCACAAGAGTATCCTGTGGCATGCATTCCTTCTGAAATTCAATAAGTTCCTTTTCCAAATCCTTATTAAATACAAGTTTAGTGTTTATGCCCTTTTTATACATATTCATTATTTCAGCCCAGCACTGTTCTATGTAAGCCCTTGTTTCTTCCTCATCCTCCAACGGATGATGCAATGCCTTTTCCTTATTTACCATTACCGGTACAAATCTTCTGTTACCTGTTCGGTCAAATGGCAGGAAGTCGGCATTATTGGAAGAACCCACAAATATGCACTGTCTTGGTCTGTCCTCAGGATGGGTTTCATATGGTACCTTGTAAGTTTCACTTTGACGGCTTAAAAATGACTTAATGTCCTCAACACTTCTTGCATTACAGGTTGCAAGCATTTCCGCCATTTCAATAATCCAGTGTCCCTGAATCTTACGAAACACGTTGTCATCATCAAGTTTTCTTAAGTCATCCGAAAACCACTCATTTTCCATTGCAAGAAGTCTTAGAAAACTTGACTTTCCTGCACCCTGCCCGCCTACCAGACAAACCATATATTCAAACTTACAACCGGGATTGTAAACTCTATGTACTGCTCCCATCATCATTATTCTTGTTGCTTCAAATATGTAATTACTTTCATCTGTTCCAAGGTATCTCGGTAGCAGATACCTAAGCCTTGAGTTTCCATCCCACTCCAGACTTTCCAACTTGTCTATAATGGGATGATAATGGTTGTTGTTGCCTACAATGTCAATTGCACGCTTAATGTTTTTATCTCTTGTAATACCGTAAAACTTTTCCATTCTAAGCATTATGTTGTTAAAATCCGTATCTGTAAAAGTCTTTGAACGTCTCCTCCAGTCCATTTTCTTAACAATGTCCGTCTTACAGGAAAGTTCATTACGCCTTATTGCATCCTTTAACATTGGGTCATTATTTAAAACTTCGATGACATTTTCAATGGTTTGTCTCGGACTTCCATCAGAACGTTTTTTAAGGCTATCCCTTATAGCCTCGATTTCTTTATTATCTTTGTCCTCCACATTGGAGGATTTATTTATTGTATTGCCATTCATCTTTTTGTTTTCCTCCTATCAAACAAATTCTTCTTGTTAGTGGAAGAAACTCTTGCTATAATTCAATTGTCAGTTAAATGTAGCAAGGGAATCTTCCCGGTTACACCAGCCCTTGGCTTTATGTCTTGGGCTTTTTAATTATGGTTATTGTCAATTAAATCTGCAACGCTTCTTGCTTTGTTAGGATATAAATGACCATAAGTATTTAACGTAATTCTTATATCCTTATGTCCCAGCCTTTCCTTAATAAGCAATGGTTCGACACCTTTATCAATAAGATAGGCAACGTGACTATGTCGCAAATCGTGAACTCTTATTTTCTTAACATTAGCCTTTTCGATTTGTCTTCTCATTTTGTTTTGTAATGCACGACATCCTATAGGAAATAACCTTATATTGTCAGGTAATCCATATTGTATGTCACACCATTCTTTTATTTCTTGTTTAAGAAAAATAGGAATTTCAACAACTCTTACTGACTGCTCTGTTTTAGGTGTAGTAACAATATCTTTACCATCTGCTCTATAGTAAGTTTTCGTGATACTGATTCTGTTGTTATAAAAATCAATATCCGATTTAGATAAAGCAAGCAGTTCTCCTTCTCTTATTCCTGTCCAAAATAGGATTTCGAACATTATGTAATATCTGTCTGACTTATCAACCGTACTTATAAACTGCTTGTACTCATCTACTGTCCAGAACGTTAAGCTGCGCTTATCATCTTTTCCCATTCTCTTTACTTTTTTACATGGATTATTAGCCAAATCATATATTTTCGTTGCATGTGTAAATAAAGCCGTTAACTGATTTTGAATCATTCTCATATATGATTCTGACAGATTTTTCTTATAGATTTCATTCTGCCATGCTATAATCTGTGCCGGTTTTATATCAGACATTTTCATATCTCCAAAATATGGTATAAGATAACTGTCAATCATATATCTCTTGTTTTGCTTTGTTCTTTGCTTTAGTTCATTTTCCTTATCCTGAAAATATTGTTCAACAAAAACTTTCATAGTCATTTCCAGATTTCCATGTTTCTTCAGATTTCTCTCACACTCATACTGTTTAGCTTCACGTTGTGTTTTAAATCCACGCTTTTTCTTTTGCTTATTTACACCATAAACGTCCGGTTCATACCATTGTGCAACCCACTTTCCTGTGCTTTTGTCTTTGAATGCCATAACTTAATTCTCCTTTTCTGATTCATTTAATCCAAATAATTTCTGTTCTAAATAGGCTTTAGGTATTTTACCTGCAACTACAAGATATCCACCTTTAGCCAATTCTTTATTTAAATCTCTAATAACTCTATATGCATGACTACTGGAACAATGAAGTAATGTTCCAACATCATTTACATCTAATAAATATTTTTCATATATCATACACTCGCCTCCTCTCGATTTACGTTTTTCGTACGGTTGTGATAGTATTGTAATGTACGAATTTCGTACTGTCAAGTGTTTTTCGTAATTATTTTTATTTGTAGTGTACTTTTTTCGTACACTGTGTTATACTATATAAAAAATTAGAAAGGTTGGTACCTGCAAATGGGTGATGGAAAAAACCTAAAAAAAATCCTTGATGAACAGGAAAAAAGTGTAAGATGGCTGGCAAAAGAAACCACAATCAGCCCTACAACACTTTATTCTATTATTCAAAAAGACACTGCTATCAGATTTGACTTTGCACTTAGAATAGCCAATGTCCTTAATGTCGAAGTTTCTGACATATGTTCCGATTCAGCCCTCAAAGCTGAAAACTGGTCCGATGAAAGCAAGATTATATTACCTGAGCTTCCACATGGATTTGATAAAGTTCTGGACGGAAACAGAATCAAAACTTATTTAAAGAATTCTCTTTATCCATTAATGGAATTGTTTGGAAAACATAGTATGCCTAAATTAGATGAACATTTAACTAATTATTATCAGCTAACCGATGAAGGCAGACGTGATGTAGATAGTTTTATTGAAGCTCAACTTCAAATCAAAAAAGATCCAAAAAGAGCTGCAGATGTAAAGAAAATTACAAGATGGTAAGTATGAACTCCGAGTAAATTCGGAGTTCTTTTTTGTTTGCAACAAGTCCTCATTCTTATTTTTAGGTGAATTTTGACGACACTTTTGACGACACTTTTCTGAAATTCATCTTGTAAGAACGAAAAAAAGGCATCCCCGAAAATTTCGGGAATGCCCATAAATACTAGGTTTAACCTTAATTATTCAATAATTGTAGCAACCTTACCTGAACCTACTGTTCTACCACCTTCACGGATAGCGAATCCAAGGCCCTGTTCCATAGCGATTGGGTGGATAAGTTCGATTGTCATTTCTACGTTGTCACCAGGCATGCACATTTCTGTACCAGCTGGAAGTTCACAAACACCAGTTACGTCAGTTGTTCTGAAGTAGAACTGTGGTCTGTAGTTGTTGAAGAAAGGAGTATGACGTCCACCTTCATCTTTTGTTAATACGTAAACCTGAGCTGTAAATTTCTTATGACATGTTACTGAACCTGGTTTAGCAAGAACCTGACCTCTTTCGATCTGGTCTCTGTTGATACCTCTTAAAAGAGCACCAATGTTATCACCAGCCTGAGCTTCATCAAGAAGCTTTCTGAACATTTCGATACCAGTTACAACTGTCTTCTGGATTTCTTCCTTAACACCAACGATTTCAACTTCGTCGTTCATATGAAGAACACCACGTTCTACTCTACCTGTAGCAACAGTACCACGACCTGTGATTGTGAATACGTCTTCTACTGGCATTAAGAATGGCTTATCTGTATCTCTCTGTGGATCTGGGAAGTAATCATCAATTGTGTCCATAAGTTCCATGATCTTGTCGCCCCATTCTGATGATGGATCTTCAAGAGCCTTAAGAGCTGAACCTTTGATGATTGGAGTTCCGTCGAATCCATATTCTTCAAGGATTTCTGTAACGTCCATTTCTACTAATTCAAGTAATTCATCATCGTCTACCATATCGCATTTGTTTAAGAAAACAACGATTTTAGGAACACCAACCTGACGTGAAAGTAAGATATGTTCCTTTGTCTGAGCCATAACACCGTCAGTTGCAGCTACAACAAGGATAGCACCATCCATCTGAGCAGCACCAGTGATCATGTTCTTTACATAGTCAG
>OOAD01001426.1_pt1 | contig 13115 bp, 9 predicted proteins | sample 1671151 | NCBI WGS metagenome assembly OOAD01 (sample SAMN06348127, study PRJEB24527) | human gut metagenome | biome: human gut; feature: ankylosing spondylitis patient; material: feces | host: Homo sapiens | place: China | collected 2015-10
CACTTCTGTATGGAAATATGTCTGAAATCAGAAGTACACTTGGAGCATCTGGAATTAAAGTGCCGGGAACAGCAGGAGAGACGAGTGAAGCACTGTTTGATCAATACGGAATCCCATCTTTGATCATGGCAGACGGACCGGCCGGAATCCGCCTGCAGCAAACTTATGAAGTAGACCGTGAGAAAGATACAGTTTATGGAACAGGTGTGCTTGGTTCACTTGAAAATGGTTATCTTGTTGGAAGAAAAGACCATGAGGGCGCAGAACGTTACTATCAGTATTGTACTGCATTTCCGGTAGGAACAGCACTTGCACAGTCCTGGAACAAAAAACTGATGGAACAGTTTGGACGGAAGGTTGCGGCAGAGATGGAAGAATTTCATATTAATCTCTGGCTTGCACCGGGATTGAATATTCACAGAAATCCGTTATGCGGAAGAAATTACGAGTACTATTCAGAAGATCCGTATCTTACAGGAATGTTAGCGGCAGCAGTAACACGTGGTGTGCAAAGCAAACCGGGATGTGGAGTAACGATCAAGCATTTTGCATGTAATAATCAGGAATTCAAGCGTCATGATGCCAACAGTATTGTATCGGAGAGAGCACTGCGGGAGATCTATCTGAGGGGCTTTGAGATCGCGGTGAAACAGGGCGGCGCTTACAGCATCATGTCCACTTACGGTCCGGTGAACGGACTGTGGACAGCGGGCAATTATGATCTCCTGACGACTATTCTCCGTAAGGAATGGGGATATCAGGGTATTGTGATGACTGACTGGTGGGCAAAGATCAACGAGGAGGGCGAGCCCGGCTCCGGCAGACAGACGATTCCCATGGTGCGGGCACAGAACGATATCTATATGGTCGTAGCGGATGCGGCATCCAACTCCGCGGGGGACAATACCGCAGAAGGGTTGGCAGATGGCAGACTGACCAGAGCACAGCTTACACGGAATGCGGCAAATATCTGTGGTTTCCTGTTACGTTCCGTTGCTATGGAACGGTTTCTGGACAGAGAGGAAGAGGAATGCACGGAGCTTCACAATCCGATAAGCACCGAGGGCGCAGGAGAGAGCGGACAGGTACTGGCACGTCTGGAGCTGCCGGAGCCGAAGATTTTAGAGGACATAGAGCTTCCGTTGGAGAAGCTGTCCACGAAAAAGGGCACAAGTGCGGTATTCCAGTTGCATTTCCCCAGGATTGGACGATATGAGTTGGTATTCCGGATGAGTTCCACGCTAGGAGAACTGGCGCAGCTGCCGATCTCTGTGTTCCTGAACAATACGTTACAACAGACCGTGACCCTTAACGGCACGGAAGGCCAGACCATGGAACGTGTTGTAACACTGCCTATTCGTCAGGACGGCGAGAAATATATGAAGCTGTATTTCGGAGAGAGCGGTATCGACATGCACCGCATGTTCTTACGTTATGTGGGTAAGAACGATATCGAAAGCTTCCGGAATGAATGATCCGGTAAACTTTAACGGAATATTTATGCATAGAGCCCCAAAGAATGATTGACTTCCCCTGCTTTTTCAGATACAATCTACTCTTGTACGTTTATAAGAAAAACTAACGAGGAGGCAGGAAAAGTGATAGCACAGATACTTGCAGTAGTTATATTTGTAGCGATGTTTGTCCTGATCGTTCTGGAAGTATGGGAGAGACACGTTATTACACTGGGCTGCGGTCTGCTGACGCTGGTGCTGGTATTCGGACTGGGAATGCACAGTATGGGTGCAGTGTGGGAGACCTTGAATTTAGACAGCTTTTTTACAAGTCATTTCTGGTATACGGCGGGACAGTCCGCGGAGACTTCCAGCGGCATTAACTGGGAGACGATCGTATTCGTAGCGGGAATGATGATCATGGTAGAGGGAATGGCGAGAGTCGGATTTTTCCGCTGGCTCTGCATGCGCCTTGCTAAAATGGTTAAGTATAAGGTAGTGCCGCTGTTCGTGACCTTTATGGTATTATCCGGTATTCTGGCAATGTTCATTGACAGCATCACCGTAATTCTGTTCCTGGCAGCAGTCACGATTGAACTGTCACAGCTGTTGAAATTCAATCCGGTGCCTATGATCCTGGCAGAGGTATTCTGTGCGAATCTGGGCGGATCCGCTACCATGTGTGGAGATCCCCCCAACATCATCATCGGTACTTCCCTGGGATATTCCTTCACGGATTTCCTGACCAATACCGGTCTGATCGCAGGTATTTCTCTGGTCGTAGTTGTATTGTATTTTTACCTGGTATTCCACAAGGAGCTGCGTGCCAGCGAGGCGGCAGCAGTCGGCAGCAACCAGACTTACCCGGATCCTTCCGAGGCGATTACCGATAAAAAGGGCTTTATCATCAGCACCGTTATTTTCCTGTGTGCAGTAGCATTGCTGGTAACCCATGCACAGACCGGTCTGACCGTATCCTGCATTGGTGTGTTTATCACTATCGTGACGCTGATCGCCGCAGGCAGAGATGCCCTGAAGCTGATCAAGCAGATCGACTATAAGACGCTGCTGTTCTTCATCGGATTGTTCATGGTGGTAGGCGGTCTGGAACAGACAGGTATCCTGAAAGTCATGGCGAACTTCATCGGTGACATCAGTAACGGTAATCTGATGCTGATGATCGCGATTATTTTGTGGATCTCCGCAATCGCCAGCGCGTTCGTGGATAATATTCCTTTTGCGGCGACGATGATCCCTATCATCAGCAGTCTGTCCGCGACCCAGGGTGTGGATCTCTCTATCCTGGCATGGGCGTTAGCCATGGGAACCGATATCGGTGGAAGCGCAACTCCTATCGGTGCATCTGCAAATGTCGTGGGTATCGCTACCGCAGCAAAGGCAGGTCATATGATCAAGTGGGGAAAATATTGCAAAGTTATGGCTCCTGCGACTATAATAGTAATAGTAATCTCCATGGTAATGATCTATGCGAGATATCTGTAAGACTATAAGGAGGGCAGACCCATGAGTGAACAACTGATTATCTCCGTCAGCCGTGAGTACGGCAGCGGCGGACATGAGATCGCACAGAAGCTGGCAGAATATTACAAGCTGCCAATGTACGATCATAACCTGTTAGACGAGGTGGCTGCAAGCATGAATGTGAGCAGCAAGGAGCTGGCAGAGTTCGATGAAAAGAGACGTAACAAATTCCTGTACAGAAGCGTGATGGGAATGAACAGCTCTCCTGCAGATAATGTGGCGAGAATGCAGTTCGACTATATCAAGAAAAAGGCAGAGGCAGGAGAATCCTTTGTGATCGTAGGACGCTGTTCTGAGATCGTGCTGAAGGATAATCCGAATCTGATCTCCATCTTCGTATTAGGAGACAAAGAAGCCAAGATCGAGCGTATTATGCAGATCTATGAGCTGGATGCGAGACATGCGGAGGAGCGTATGATCGAGAAGGACCGTCGCAGAAAGTCTTACCACAACAGCCATTGTAAGGTAAAATGGGGCGACTCCCGGAACTACGATCTGTCCATCAACAGCAGCAGGCTGGGTGTGGAGGAGACCGTGGAATCTCTGAAGAACTACATAGATGCGAGAATTGCTCATAAATAAAGCAATATCAGGTAACAAAAAAGCAGAGACTGTCTGTGGAAAGCATATAAGAGAAATACTTATAGCTGCCGTAGATAGTCTCTTTTTATTGCCATAGAAAGTGTGTCTTAAAAAATGCCGGACAACATTTAAGCAAATATTAAGGATTTCTGCCGTGACGAATAGGTGGGAGTGTGGTATCCTAGGAGACGAATAGGAAATAGACTTAAGTAACGTACCGGTGCCGGTATGTGGAAATGAGGTACAACATGAGTGACAGAGAGCGAGACTCCATTCAGGAGATGGAAGATATACAAAAAGGTCTGGAAGCCTTTTTACAGCAGGAGATGCAGGAAATGCAGACGTCCGGCTCCGGCAGTGGGAAGTCCGGGACCGGAAGGAGGACAGCAGAGCGTCCGGCTCCACAGATGTTTGACATGACTGAGAATGACGAGGATGAGGAGGAACTGGATGTGATCGGATCCGGAAGACGAGCAAGAGCGGATGATTACGCGGAGGATTGGGATGATCCCGCGTATCGTAAGAGACAGGCGGCTCGCAGAGAGACGACGCGTAAGACTTCAGAGAATCGTAATAGTGGTGACCGTAGTAACAGTAATGCAGATCGTCGCAGACAGGCGGCATCCGATAGACCTCGGCGTAGCAGAAGGGAGGACTATGCGGACGAATACGAGGACTACGAAGATCACAGAGAAAAAAATCGCTCCGGAAGAAAAGCAGGGAAGCGTGAGGGGACAGACACGAAAACAGATAAGAAGAGCAGAAAAGGAAACAAAAAGGAAGCCGGGAGCGGCAGAAAAAAGAAAAAATCCAGCTTCAAGCGCTTCCTGATCGCAGTGGCGCTGATCCTGGTATTTCTGGCAGCAGGGCTGTACGTCCTGGTGGGGAAGGTCTATGCGGAGATGAATTATGAAGAGATCGAATCTGTGGCAAGTTCTCCCATGAAGGAAGAAGGAGTTACAAATATTCTCCTGATCGGTAACGACTCCCGCGAGAACGGGGAGGATGGCAGATCCGATGCCATGATCCTGCTGTCTATCAGCAACAAGACGAAAAAGATATATATGACCTCTCTGCTCCGTGACATGTATGTAGAGATACCGGGACATAAGGATAATCGTCTGAATGCGGCATATTCCTACGGCGGCGCGGAGCTGCTGATGCAGACCATTGAGCAGAATTTTGACATTCATATCAGCCGCTATGTGTTGGTGAATTTTGAGGCATTTGCAAATCTGGTAGATGCCGTGGGCGGCGTGGATCTGGAGCTGACCGGCAAGGAAGTGGAGTACGTGAACGGCTACCTGGTAGAATATAATATCCTGCTGGGCAGACCGGAGGGAACGGACTATTTCGATGACCTGTCCGGAGGTATGGTGCATCTGAACGGTCCTCAGGCGCTGGCATATTGCAGAAACCGTTATATCGGTACGGATTTCGGCAGAACTGAGCGACAGAGAAAAGTGCTGACAGAGGTCATTCATAAGCTGCCTAAGGGTGTACTCACGAATCCGAAGGGACTGATTGACGGTCTGATGCCGAATCTGACCACGAACCTGACCCAGGCGGAGTGTTACCGGTTAAGCCTCATGGCACCGAAGATTCTGACATACGATATTATACAGAACAGTATTCCCATTGAAGGCACGTATAAGGATGCGACCCATCGTAAAATGTCCGTGCTGGAGGTGGATTTCGAGGCAAATAAGAAATTCCTGCAGGAGAATCTGTATGGAACGGGAGACAGCACTGCGACAGCGGCTTCTGAAAATTAAGATCGATTTAGGAGAGGGCTAAGGGATTTCTTTGTAACAGAGGGAGAGTGTTTATGGGGCAGAGGAAAAAGCGGTTTGTGGCACTGGTTTGTGCGGTCAGTGTAATAGCGCTTAGCGGCTGCGGGGATGATCTGACACAGCAGGTCTGTATTCCCGGGGTGGAAGAACTGGCGCAGCCGATCGGCGGTTACCATACCGGACCGCAGGACGATCAGCCCGGGGATAATATCGGGGAGATCGTTCTGCCAGGTGGGACGGGCGGTGACAATACTGCATTGCCGGAATCGGGACAGTCCGGGGCTTCGGATACTTTGACGGGGGAACGCTGCACGATCACGATCTCCGCGGCAGGGGATGTAACTTTGGGCAATCATCAGGAACAGGATTACAGCTATTCATTCCGTCAGGCATACGATCAGGCGGAGGATGAGGGATATTTTTTCGAGAATGTGAGAGATATTTTCAAGGCGGATGATATGACCATCGTGAATCTCGAAGGACCGTTGACCACATCGGAACATATGCGTGAGGGGCAGACCTACTGCATCAAGGGAGATCCGGCGTATGCCCATCTACTGACCTTGGGGGATATCGAAGCTGTCAGCTTTGCGAACAATCATCGACTGGACTACGGAGAACAGGGCAGCCGGGATACAGTGGCGGCATTAGAGCAGGAGGGCATTGTCTATGCCTATGATAAAAATGTAGGCATCTATGAGATCCCGGACAGTGCGGCAGCCCACGGCGGAGAGCGGAATCTGAAGATCGGCATTATCTCCGTCAATGAAGTGGAATGGGGCGCACAGGCGGAGAAACTGATTCAGAATAATATCGAGGTCTTGCGGGAACAGAACGTGGATCTGATCCTCGCCTGTTGTCACTGGGGTATCGAAAAAGACAATTATCCGGAAAATTATCAGCAGCAGCTTGGCAGGAAATGCATTGACTGGGGTGTGGATCTGGTCATCGGTCATCATCCCCATGTCCTGCAGGGAATCGAGGAATACAAGGGCAGATATATTATCTACAGTCTGGCAAATTTCTGCTTCGGAGCCAACCGGAATCCGGAGGACAAGGACACCATGATCTTCCAGCAGACCTTTACTTTTGAGAACGGGGAAAAGGTGGAGGATCAGAACGCCCGGATCATTCCCTGTATGGTAAGTTCCGTCAAAACAAGGAATGATTTCCGACCGACGCCGGCAACGGGGGAGGATAAGCAGAGGATCCTGCAGCGTATGAACGAATACAGCAGTGCTTTTTGTGTGGCGTTTGATGAGGACGGCGGGATTATAGTGAATTGACCGATGGGAAAGGATAGGAATTGCCATGGAAAAAGCATTTAAGCTGGACTTTATCAATGACAAAACAGGAAGTCTGTATGTGAACTGCTGTGGATGCTCTCAGACGGAACCGCTGCACAGCTTCGGACCGGCATCCAAGCCGCACTACCTGATTCACTATGTCTTAAGCGGCAAGGGGCATTTCCGGTTCCATGACAAGGAATACCGGCTGGAGGCCGGGTACGGATTTCTGATCCAGCCCAACGAGCTGGCTTTCTATCAGGCGGATGCGAAGGACCCCTGGAGTTATCTGTGGGTGGGCTTCGCCGGGAGCCGCGCGGAAGAGTATTTACATAGCATGGGACTGTCAGACAGGCATCCTATTTTTTCCTGTGATAAATCAGAGGAGCTGTATTCTATTGTCCGCGATATGATGGAACACAATACCTTCGGAATCGCGGATGATCTGCGCCGGAACGGACTGCTGGGAGTATTCCTGTCTGTGATCGCGGACAGCGCCGGTGTGGTAGCCAGAGAGGAAGAGGATAAGGGGAACCAGTATGTGAAAAAAGCGGTATCTTTTATCCAGAGTAACTACTGTAACCCGATCAAGGTCACGGACGTGGCGGATTATGTTTGTATCAACCGTAGTTATTTATATACGTTGTTCCAGAATTATCTGGGAATGTCGCCTCAGCAGTTCCTCACCACCTTCCGTATCACCAAGGCGAGAGAACTGCTGGAATCCACCAATTATCCCATTGAAAGTATTGCCCTGTCCTGTGGGTATAGTGATGCGCTGGTATTTACCAAGGCGTTCCATGCCATGAAGGGCATGTCTCCGTCCAAATACCGCAAGGAAAGTCATAAGGAGAGTACCAAAGAACAGCTTCAGGAGGTCGAGGGTCTGATCGCCCAGCTATTGAAACCATAAAGAACAACATTAAAAAAGCCCATTCATCTGAATATGAATGGGCTTTTTTGACACAGGAATCTATTTATTTAAGTTATTCTCTACATATTCCAGGATATAGAAATTATCTTCCGGCATCTGGCATCCGACGATATACAGTCCGTTATCGTCGGAACAGCGGATGATGCGGCCTTCCAGCTCATTATGATTCGGCAGAGCAAAATCATGGATCGTGATAAAGATTTCTGCATTTTTGCTTTGGGTGAATATCTTGTCTGTAGCCAGGAAGGCGAATCCGTTGGCACTGATATTTTCCATGGTAGCCGCATATTCCGTATCGGAATTCTTGAACTTAATAGTACAGGTATTATTCAGATCCATACGAGGGTATTTGCGTCTATTGTTGATCCTGGGTCTGGTAGTAATGGTAATCTTGAAAGCATGTTCACCGCTTTCGGGAGCAGGAGAAATGGCCGCTTTGTCCCAACAGTACAGGATATTACCTGCGGTGACCTGCAGCATACAGGAAGCAGACCCGTTAACGGTCAGCTTCTTCTGACAGGATACCAGCAGTCCCTCCGGAAGCTGCTCGATCAGTTCCCCAAGATATTGGACATCTTCCTGACCGACCAGCTGCAAGTCAATCTTCATTCCGGGCTTGATGTCTTCAATACCCATGAAACCACCGATACCCAGATCACACATCATGTTCTCCATGACATCTTCGATGGTATTGATATTGTCTGCTGTTTCCTGATACTTGCTGAGCATCCGTTCACTGGTCCGGCTGGAGTGTGTGATACAGGTTGTGATGGTATCCACGATGTTAGATACCTGTTCCATGTTGGATACCAGCTGGGTGTTGGAGTTCTCTACTTCTTTAATGGCATTATCTACGACCTGAATGTGATTGCCCAGCTGCACGGAATCAGAAGCGATCTGATTTACGTTATCTCCGGTCTGCGTTACTTTTTCCAGAGTGATCTGGATCAGCTGTAATGTCTCTTCAATGGAAGAGGTCATCTTCGCAGAGGTAGCATCCAGCCGGGAGAGGGCATCCCTGATCTGCTCAGAGGAAGCGTGGGTCTCGGTGCTTAAGGTACGGATCTGATCCGCTACGACAGCGAAGCCTCTGCCAGCTTCTCCGGCTCTGGCAGCTTCGATGGAAGCATTTAATGCCAGTAGATTCGTCTGATTCGTGATCTTCTCTATGGTACCGGTCTCCTGTTTTACCATTTCAAATTCCTGACGGAAATTCTCCAGGACATTTTCCAGCTCAGTAGACAGCTGTGACATGGTAGCAGCGGTATTCACCAGACTCTTCAGGTCTTCTGCGCTGACGCCGGAATGGGATTGCGTTTTTTCGACGAGCGTGATCATTTCTCCGATCAGAGCTACCACATTTTCTACCTGGGCGCGGATATCGGAGGTCATCTGTGTGGATGAGGTGGTACGATCCTGCAGCATATTGTTGTTGTCAGTCAGCTCATTCATCCCCAGCATGACGATATCGGAGCCGTGCTTATTCTCGGAAGCCAGCTCTCTTACGACTGTGATGCCATCGAGAATGATATTACTCGAAGACTTAACCTGCTCTACAGTGGTTACGACTCTGTGCAGGTCAGCCTTGATGCTGTCGGTCATGGCACCGTCGGATTCATTCAGATGACGGATGGACATGACATAGCAGATGTAGCACAGGACGATACAGGACAGCTGTAACTGGTAATTCTTCATATCGGAAGCACTGTTGAAACCCAGCATATAGCGATAGACGGCTGCACCGACGATGATCAGGGCATTGGCGATACCGCAGTTGATCATGAATTTCCGGTTCTTATACAGTACCAGCAGGCTCGTCACCGGCAGGATGTAAGTGAAAGCGATCGGGGAAGCTGTGGTACAGATAACAAAGGTATAGAAGATGCCGTAACCGATGACCAGATCGTAGCGGTAGAGCTCCGTTGCCCAGCCCTTTACACGTAACAGCACTTCGCCAAAGATCAGAGGCAGCCAGCACAATGCCAGAAAAATAAGGTAAGAAGTGGTGGGATATAATCCCCCGGACGTATCGGAGCCATAGTTGGCACTCAGTAAAACAGCAAAAACGATCCAGATCTTACGGGCTTTCCGATTAGCTTTTTCTTTGAAAACATTTTCGTCGTATATCATGATACATATCCTCCTTTACAGTCCTCTCCGGTATGTTCAAAAAAATGAATCAAATGGTGGATCACTTCCCTGCTTTCCGGAAGCTCCGGGTAAAAAGCGCTGAACGCATGGGTCAGGCGGGGATCCTTCGGGTAGTTGATCAGTTTATGGGGCATCTGATGTCTGCGCAGAGCCTTTTCAAAATTCAGAGTATAACTCTGAAGATTATCGTTGTCACTGGTGATCAGGAGACTGGGTGGCAGGCTGGTCACGATGTCCGGGTGCTCCGGAGATACATAGGGGGCAAAAGCACTTTTTTTATAATGCCGGCCGTAGAGATATCTGGGGAGGAAAAGTCCGATCTGATCCAGGCGGTTCGTATAGAACATACCGCTGACCAGGCCAAGTGCCCGGACTGGCAGGTCAGAAGGGGTTACTCCGGCAGCCTGTGCCAGTGCAGTGCTTCGCTGCATGGCGATTCCATAAGTCAGCAGACAGGCACCGCCGCTGTCGCCGCAGGCATATATGTGGGAAATGTCACCGCCATATTCCGTCAGATGATCCCGAATAAAATCCAGTGCCAGATGCAGATCAGCCAACTGGTCATAGAAAAGACAGTCCGGTATCAGCCGGTACTCCATGCTGAATACCAGATACCCCGCCTCACAAAGGGAGGCACAAAAGGGACGATTGAACTCCTTGTTCCCCATGAGGAGGCCTCCGCCATGTACGTTGACGATGACCGGGAGAATCTCTCCGTCCCGTCCCCTGGGACGGTAGACATCCAGACGATGTGCCGGAACATGCTTCTCATCATAGAAAATATCCGATTGTAGGAAAACGTCTTCCGGAAGAGGATACTCTCTGCCCCTGGAAGCGTAGCTTTGCTCGAATGCCGCCCGCTGCTTATAGAACATTTGACATATAAAGCTTTTCATGTGTACTCCTGATTCTGACTGTATATGTTTCAAAAAAGGAAAGTATTGTCGAAAAATAGCGATATGCAGTCTTTAAAAGAATACCACAGAAATGAATAGATTAAAATAGAAAATGCAACATTCTATTATGGAATGTTGCATTTTATCTTGCACTACATATTTCGGCTGACCATTGGAAAACTTTAGTCCTTTTTATAAAAATCGTTATACTGAACTATATATATCGTTATAATGATTTTGCGTAACATATATCATAGCTGTATATCGCGGAATACGGCATCTTTGTCATCCTGTTCAATCCCCAGATAATGTTTTGTGATCTGAAAAGAAGAATGATTGTAAATCTCCATCAGCAATGCGGGCGGAGTTCCCATTTTCCATGCATGGTAGCCGAAGGTCTTCCGCAGGGAATGGCATCTCACGACATCATCGATCCCAACCTGCTCCGCGGCTCTGCGGACAATGCGGTAGGCCTGATACCTGGAGAGAGGGGAATCTGTTTTTCTGGGACTGGGAAAAAGGTAGTCTGTGTCGGTTACGGAAGACTGTGTTTTCCGGTAGGACTGTAATGTTTTCTGAAGTTCTCTGTTGATCAGGATTCGGGTCTCTTTTCCTGTTTTCTTTTCCGTGATCAGAAGATGGGTGTAAAAGCGGCTGCATTCCGAGCAATAGACATTTCCCCAGGTGAGATGAAGAATGTCGTTGATACGGAGAGCAGTGTTCAGACCGATCAGGATGAGAGTGTAATTCCGGAAGTGGGACTGTTTGGTAAGGTAGTAATCTTTGAAATCATGTAAAAGTTGTTTGCTGCGAATAGGTTGTGTCGTGCTCATAGTGGCCTCCTTGGAAGTATTAATGAATAAGGAAAATGCAACATTCCATAATAAAATGTTGCATCAGTGAGAAACAGCAGGCAAGGAAGGCTGAACAAAAACAAGGAGGTTATCGATATGCTGCGTCTGACCGTTAGTCCGGAAGAATACCTGATGATCAATGACAATATCAAGATCGTGTTCCTGGGAGGAACCAAGAATCATCTCCGCATTATGATCGATGCACCGAAAGAGGTGAATATCGTGCGAAGCACGGTACTGGAGAATCAGATCACAGATCCCGAAGAGAAAGCGAAGCTTCCTAAATATTATGCGGAAGAAGAGCACCCGGAGAAGTACCGCAAAAAATCCAACGTGATCATCACAAAGGGAAATGCGGACAAATAATTTCATACGGTAATAACCGGAGGAAGAGCGGCTCTGTCAGGGCCCGTCAGGGAAGCTCCTACTTCGGTTACTATAAAACTAAAAACAAGTATCTGGGAGAAAAGGATTTCTCAATAACAATACAGATACGCACACTGCCGCAAAAGGAATTGGGCAGTAATACAAGGAGGTAAATTATTATGGTAGTACAACACAATCTTACAGCTATGAACTCTAACAGAATGTTAGGCTTAACCACCGCTTCTCAGGCAAAGTCCACCGAGAAACTGTCTTCCGGTTACAAGATCAACCGTGCAGCTGATGATGCAGCAGGCCTGTCCATTAGTGAAAAGATGAGAAAGCAGATCAGAGGTCTGACACAGGCTTCCCTGAACGCACAGGACGGTATCAGTGCAGTACAGACCGCTGAAGGCGCTCTGACCGAAGTACATGATATGCTGCAAAGAATGAACGAGCTGGCAGTTAAGGCTTCTAACGGAACTATGTCTAAGGATGATAGAGAATATGTTCAGAACGAAGTTGATCAGTTGGTGACTGAGATTGATCGTGTCGCAGAAACCACAAAATTCAATGAAACCTATTTGCTTAAGGGCGATGATACAAAAGCTCCAGTTACTGAAGGTGTATTTAAAAAGTTTGATGTATCTACACTTAATAGCGTGATCAGTGATACATCTAAGATCAGCGAAAGCAATGATTTTGATTCAATAACTGGTAAGTTCACGCTTAAGTTCACTTCGGGACTTGCTGAAGGTGGCACATGGAATGGAAAAAGAATTGTTGCTGCAAATGCCGGAAATGATGAAATAACACTGGACGATGCTAAAACTGCTGAATTAGCAGCGTTACAGGATGCTATTGATAAGTCAAAGCAGGTCACCGGTACAGCAGCTAATGATGGTACTGCATTCGACATGACATCAACTGCAAATATGAAACAAACATACACTCATGCAGCGGCAATTGATTTAAGTCTGCATGTAGGTGCTGATTCTACTGCAAACAATAGAATTAATCTTAGCATTGATTCTATGAGTGCATCCGGTCTCCATGTTACCGGATTAAAGGTAAATGGTAGTGATGCAACCAATGCTACTGCAGCAATCAATACCATTGCAGATGCTATCCAGAAAGTATCCACCCAGCGTTCCGCACTTGGTGCTGTTCAGAACAGACTTGAGCACACCATCAACAATCTGGATAACGTAGTTGAGAATACCACCAGCGCAGAGAGCCAGATCCGTGATACCGATATGG
>OOAD01001456.1_pt1 | contig 12892 bp, 10 predicted proteins | sample 1671151 | NCBI WGS metagenome assembly OOAD01 (sample SAMN06348127, study PRJEB24527) | human gut metagenome | biome: human gut; feature: ankylosing spondylitis patient; material: feces | host: Homo sapiens | place: China | collected 2015-10
CATGATCGACATTCGCCGTTCGCCGAATGCATAAATGCATTCTTCTCACTTGCGCTCATTATATCATGATATTCCATATGCTATCAGACACGATTGGTTTCAGAAACATGGAAACTAAAAGCGTAACTGCCAGAATCAGGACAGGTTCATATCGTACCAAAATTCCTTTCGAATCCACTGATTTTAAAGAGAACGGAAAAGAAAATCTTCTGCTTATTTCATATCCCAGCACGGTTCCTGCCGTATTGGTGATCAGATCATCAATATCCGTAAGCCGGAATGTAAATATCTGTAATAGTTCAATCCCCAGTGATACCGCGAGTCCCACGAAAAACATAGTTTTGAAAGACCGGAAATTCTTCCAGACCGCAGGTACAAAAAATCCCATCGGTATAAATAAAATGATATTCAAAATCGTATTTTTCATATATGCAAACGGACTATTTACAATGTCTGCAAACGGTATCAGATTCAGACCAAAATCCATCTGAAATATCCCAACCGCAGGGACACCCACAACCGAAAACAGAGCAATCGCATAAAATGCAAATATCAGTTTTACACAAAATGGTTTAAATTCCCATTTCCTATAGATTGTACACTGCAAAATAGCCAAAGCAGGAATCACAAAAATAGCAGCTGAAACACAATCTATCCCGATTGATAATAAACGCATCATTTACGTTTCCCCCTAAATATCCTGATCCTGCATATAAATTTATCATATTCCTGCCCGCAATCCCATTGATATTCTATTAAGATTGATGAAGAATTGATGAACTTTTTCTGACATTTTTTCACTACGGAACAAGCAGAAAATCGTATAGTTTTTCTGCTGCTGCCGACATCGGCGCACGCTCGTTTGAGACAATGCAAAACTCGCGTTCCGGTATCGACTTGTCAAATTTCAATATGAATAATTCCCCATTTTCAATGTATTTTTCTGCGAAATCCGACACGACACTGGCAACACCGAGGTTGCGCACTGCAAACTGGATGAGCATATCACTTGTCGCAAGTTCAAATTCCGGCCGGACAAATGTGCCGCGCTCTGCCAGATAATCCTCCACATATTTTCTTGTGGAAGTGCTGCCCTCTAAGCACATGACCGGAAGATTTTCAAGCTCTTTATAGCTTAATTTTCCGCCTTTTAAATACTCAAACTTTTTTCCCGCCACAAAGACATCCTGAATTTTGCGGACAGGTGTCATTTTAAAATCATATTTATTGTTCACCGGGGTACTGATAATTCCAAAATCAATTTTTCCGTCCTGCAAATGTTTCAACGTCTCCGGTGTCGGGGCATTCGTCACAGTCACTTTGATCTGCGGAAATGCATCATGGAACGCCTCCAGATAAGGAAGCAGATAAAACTGCAATGTCATGTCACTGGCACCCACACAGATTTCTCCGGCATCTAAGTTCAACATCTCCGAGAGTTTTTTCTCCCCGGTGAGGATTGTCTCATATCCTTTTCTCACATATTCCGCAAGCAGTCCGCCTTCTTTTGTCAAGCGCACGCCTTTGGATGTCCGCACAAAGAGAGCACAGGAAAGATCACTTTCTAAATGCTTGACTGCCTGGCTGACTGCCGGCTGTGAGATGGAAAGTGCCTCTGCTGCGAGGGAGATACTGTTGTATTTGGATACATAATAAAAAATTTTGTAGTATTCGAGGTTTGTCTGCATTATTTTACTCCGTGATTTTACTGTGACTTGCAAATAATTGCTTTCTTATTATAACAGTTTCCCACGAAAAAATCTTTTCTTTTGCGAAAACAAAAAATTTATATTTTTTCGCAAAAATAAACATTGTCTTTTTGCGGTCCATGCCTTATACTAAGTTGCTGAAACGCAAAGAATATGCGTGTTGAGGCTAAAAAACACGGACAGATTTTTAACTATTTTATAAATCAAGGAGTACAGACTATGACAAAAGACATGACAATGGGAAGCCCGCTCAGAATGATCTTACTTTTTTCCGTTCCGGTTTTACTGGGAAATATTTTTCAGCAGTTTTATAACATGGTGGATACGATCATTGTCGGGCAGTATCTTGGTGAGGATGCTCTGGCTGCGGTAGGCTCTACCGGATGCCTGATGTTCCTTGTATTAGGATTTGCAAATGGTATTGCGCAGGGATTTGGCGTTATGGTCTCCCACGCCTTCGGTGCAAAAGATTTCAAGCTGTTAAAGCATTATGTCGCACTCTCCCTGATACTGACTGCCATTGTATCGTTACTTCTGACTATCCCTACAGTGGCAGCTTCCAGACAGTTTCTTATTTTAATGAAAACACCGGACAATATCTTAGGACTCGCAGACTCTTATATTAAAGTCATTTTCGCAGGTATCCTGCTCACGATGTCCTACAACGTTGCCGCCGGTATTTTAAGAGGGATCGGCGACAGCAAAACACCGCTGTATTTCCTGATTCTCTCTTCCTTTTTAAATATTGTGCTCGACCTGTTTTTGATCGTCGTCGTAAAACTTGGAACCGCAGGCGCTGCCTATGCAACGATCATTGCGCAGGGTGTCTCCGCACTGCTTTGCTTTATTTATATGTTCCGCAAATTCGACATTTTAAAAACCAGCCGGGAAGATTACTATCTCGACGGATACGGTGTGTTCAATATGCTTTCCATCGGTATTCCGATGGCGCTCAACTATTCCATCACCGCTATCGGAACCATGATCCTGCAGGGTGCAGTCAATATTTTCGGTTCCAGTGTTGTGGCTGCCTTCACTGCCGCCTCCAAAGTGGAAAACCTCTCCACCCAGACCATGCCGACACTCGGCACTGCGATTGCCACCTACTGCGGTCAGAACCTCGGCGCAGGAAAATACAAACGTATCTACGAGGGAATGCGCAAAGGATTTTTCATCTGCATTTTTATCTCGCTTGCTGCCTCTGCCATCTGCGTATTCGGCGGACGTTTTATTGTGAGCTGGTTTGTGAGCAATCCTTCTGAAGAAATTTTCGACTATGCCATGCAGTATCTGAACACCATCAGTTTCTTCATGCTGCCGCTCGCATGGATTTTCCTTTACCGGAACGCCCTGCAGGGCTTAAACCGCGGACTTGTTCCAATGTTAAGCGGTGTTGTGGAAATGGTGTGCCGTATTATCGTGATCGCCGTCACCTTAAATCCGTTCGGTTACTGGGCAGTCCGTCTGGCAAGCCCGATTACATGGCTGTTCACCGGAATCCTTCTGATCGTAACGTATTTTATCTGGGAAAAACAGAGCCGGAAAAAACATTCCGGTTCATCGGACTAAAATTTTAGTTTTCCACCCCACTTCTGAACAGTCTCCACAAGCTGTATCAGATACCGGAACACCGGCTCCGTGATGACTGCGAACACGATCATGAGCATTGCACATTTTCCTGTGACCGCCGTGATCGCAAACAGTTCACTGAAAAACAGCATACAAAATAACCAGCCGATGACCATCGCTGCGATCAGGATCGCATGCGGTGTTGTCATCGGTTTTGCTATATGATAAAGGATCATGAAGCCGACAACTGCGATCAGGATCGTGCACGACGTGGAAACGCACTCTTTTTCCACTCCGAACTCCCTGCAGAAAATCACCAGGCCGCTCACCACGATAAAATCTGTAATCCCAGCCGGAAGCGCCTGGATCAGGACATTGGTAAGAAAATGCCCATGAATCTGATTCCGGTTCTGCTCCAGCGCCAGAAAAAATGACGGAATCCCGATCGTAAAAACACTGATGAGCGACACCTGCGATGGCTCCAGCGGATAATCGATCAGAAACAGCATGGAAAATACGGCTAAGAGCATGGAGAAAATGTTCTTGACCAGATAAAGGCTGGCAGTGCGCCCGATGTTGTTCACCACCCGCCGCCCTTCCATGACAACCGCCGGCATTTTATTGAAATCGTTATCGAGCAGCACAAGCTGTGCCACATGCGAAGCCGCCTCACTGCCTGATGCCATCGCAATGCTGCAGTCTGCATCTTTTAACGCAAGAATATCGTTCACGCCGTCTCCGGTCATTGCCACGGTCTTTCCCTGCTCTTTTAATGCCTGCACCAGAAGACGTTTCTGCTCCGGTGTCACCCTGCCGAACACCGTGTATTTTTTTGCTGCCTTCCGCACTGCCTCCGCTGTTTTCAACGTTGCTGCGTCCACCTGTTTTTCCGCATGGCGGATTCCCGCTTTCTTTGCAATCTCCGATACCGTGACCGGATTGTCCCCGGAGATCACTTTCACTTCCACTCCCCGCTTGGAAAAGTAACGGAATGTATCCATTGCCCCCTCACGAATTGCATTGTTGAGCAGGATAAATGCAATGGGAGTTGCATTTTCTGTCAGTTCTTTTCCATCCAGATTCCCCTCATACTCTGCAAATACAAGCACACGATATCCCTTTTCCAGAAATACTTCGATTGTTCCCTGAACAGCCGCATAATCCTGCCGCAGCACAAATTCCGGTGCGCCGACCACATAAGCTTTTCCTGCCAGAACCACTCCGCTGTATTTTGTGGCAGACGAAAACGGGACGATTTTTTCTGCACTGTTTTCCATCGGCTCCGTAAAATACTGCTGCAATGCCTCCATCGTTGCATTGTCGCACGGCAGGGCACGCACACAGTCTGAAAGCAGTCTTGCGACTTTATTTTTCTCCTCCTCGGCTGTCTGGTTTCTGTATTCCGATTGCTGGTCTGCTTCCTGTTCCTTTTCTTTCGCAAGGATAAACTGTGCCACTTCCATTTCCGGCACAGTGATGGTTCCGGTCTTATCCACGCACAGCACATTTACCCGCGCCAGTGTCTCGATACATTTCATGTCATGGATCAGTACCTTTTGTTTTCCAAGCCTCATCACCGACACCACCATCGCCACACTTGCAAGAAGGTACAGACCTTCCGGGATCATTCCGAGAATGGCCGCCACCATGCCTGTCACACTATCTTTCATCGCCGCCCCGGAAAAAAAGTATTGCTGTAAAAACAGGATCGCCCCGATCGGCAAAATGATCACGCCCACGGTCTGCACAAGACGGTTCAACGCCCGGATCATCTCCGACTGCTCGCCCTCTTTTGTCTGCGTCGCCTGTAACATCAGTCCTGAAATATAAGAATCTTTTCCTACTTTTTCAAGTTTTGCCATGCATTCTCCTGATATCACAAAACTTCCCGAAAAAAGGGAATCTCCCTCTTTTTTTACAATCTCATCGGCCTCCCCTGTGATCAAAGCCTCGTTGACTGTGATATTGCCGGATAACACCAGTGCGTCCGCCGGAATCTGTCCACCTGCTGAAAGCGTTATCACATCATCCTGCACCAGTTCATCCGCCAAAACCTCCTGATCACTTCCGTTGCGCCGGACCGTGATTTTCGGTGTGTTTAATATCGTAAGATCATCCAGAATCTTTTTGGAACGCAGCTCCTGGATGATTCCGATCAACATATTTGCAATAATAATAGGTAAAAAAGTAAGATCCCGAAAAGACCCCACTACGATCAGAAGGATCGTAATGATCAAAAAAATAAGATTATAATAAGTTACAACATTTGAGCGGATGATCTGTGCCACTGTCTTTGTGGAAGAATCTACGCTTTCATTCGACAACCCTGCTTTTTTCCGAAATTCCACTTCAGCAGTGGACAGTCCACTCATATTCTGGCACATTCTGCATCTCTCCATCTCACTTTATGATGCTTTAGTATGCCCTGTTTTTTGTTAAACTATTTGAACAATCGCTAACTGTTCTTTATTTTGCTTTTAATGCCCAGACAGCTTTGATCTGGCTCCTGATTTTTCCATAGTTCCATTTCTGGCCACTGCGGTATAAAGAAAACGGATCGTTAATGGAAAATCCTTCATCATTATAGTCATAGAGCAGGATAAAATGTCCCCCTGTAGTGAAATCTCCCTGCCGCACAGAGCAGATCACGATATCTCCCTGATCTAAGTGCTGTTTGATCTCAGTCTGGCTGATATTGATCTGCTCGGAGCGGACACCGTAAGCTGCCGCCCCCTCTGTCATAAGCGACCACATCGTTCCTGTGCCGGACATATAAAACCCTTCCTGCATGGCAAATTTTGCGATTGCAGCCGGAGTTGCCTCCTCATTTCCAGTCAGCGCAACTACTGCCATCGCCAGTGTTGTCGGACCGCATCCGCTGATCGCAACATTGCTGTCATCCCCATATGCAAGGCAGCCCCAGCGTTTATCCCACTGTAAAAAGAGCGGATATTCTTCCTGTAACTCTTTCTCTGTCAGTTCTGCTTTATCATAATCCCTTGTGTTCCCTTTATAATCAGCTACAAATGCGATCATTTCCGGATTATTTGCCAGATTGATCAGTAATTTTTCCGGATATTTCTCTGCATTTTCCACGATCTGTGCGTAGCGTTCATCTGACGCTTCCATCTGTTCTAACTGTCTGATTGCCTGATTTAAGGAATAATCTACCGGTTTTGATAACACAACCTGTGGAATCTCCGCAAACGGATCATTCGTTTCTTCGCTGTCTGCCGGTTCTTCGATCTCTGATGATTCTGCATTATCTGTCAGTTTTTCGTTCTCTATTCCCACGTCATTTGTAATTTGATTTTCTTTTTTCTCTTCATTGGAGTTATCCTGCGCTGATGCCAGCACTTCTTCTGTTTTTCCAAGTTCGATCTCAGGAAAATATCTTCCACAGACACATCCCAGTAAAAAAGATGTCAAAAGCATTACACTCAAAACGATTTTTCTTTTCCGTACAAGCTTTTTCTGTCTCATTCTTCTTTCGTCTAATTCTGTCTGATTCTGTATCTGGCGCTGATTCTGCTCCTTCATCTATCGGTAACCTCTCTCGTATTTCTTTCTTGCGTAGCGTGTTCTATTATATACATAAACCCTGCAATTTTGCTACCCTCTTCATAAAATATTAATAAAACTTTGGGTTTTCTTTGGAATACTTACAGAAAAAAACAGGTGCCAAATGTATGACCCATTCAGCACCTGCCCTGTCCTGTCTGTTTTTATTTGTTGCTGAGATATTCGTGAATACCCTTAGCTGCTGCTTTACCGGCACCCATCGCAAGGATAACAGTTGCTGCACCTGTCACAGCGTCACCACCGGCATAAACACCTTCTTTGGAAGTTGCACCGGTCTCTTCTTCCGCAATAATGCATTTTCTGCGGTTGATATCAAGACCTTTTGTAGTGGATGAGATCAGAGGGTTTGGAGAAGTACCAAGTGACATGATCACAGTATCTGCCTCGATCTCATATTCAGAGCCCGGAATTTCAACCGGACTTCTTCTTCCGGAAGCATCCGGTTCGCCAAGTTCCATTCTGATCACTTTTGCACCCTTTACACAACCGTTTTCATCCACCAATAATTCGGTTGGATTCTGGAGAAGATCAAAGATGATACCTTCCTCTTTTGCGTGATGTACTTCCTCTTTACGTGCCGGAAGTTCTTCCTCACCACGACGGTATACGATATGTACCTCTGCACCCAGTCTTCTTGCTGTTCTGGCAGCGTCCATTGCCACATTACCGCCACCGACTACGATGACTTTCTTACCTGCTTTGATCGGTGTGTCGTAATTGTCTAAGAACGCTTTCATAAGGTTGTTTCTTGTTAAATACTCATTGGCTGAGAATACACCCATTGCCTGTTCGCCCGGAATACCCATAAATCTTGGGAGTCCTGCACCGGATCCAATGAAGACTGCCTCAAAGCCCTCGTTGTCCATCAACTCATCGATTGTTACGGATTTACCGATGACAACGTTTGTCTCGATCTTAACCCCTAATGCTTTCACGTTTTCCACTTCAGCGGCAACAACCTTCTGCTTTGGAAGACGGAATTCAGGGATACCGTAAACCAAAACACCGCCTGCCTGATGCAATGCTTCGAAAATCGTCACATCATAACCAAGCTTTGCAAGATCTCCTGCACAGGTAAGACCTGCCGGACCTGAGCCGATCACTGCTACTTTATGTCCATTTAACTTTTCTGCCTTTTTCGGTTTAATGCCATGTTCTCTTGCCCAGTCCGCAACAAAACGCTCTAATTTACCGATCGCTACAGGCTCTCCTTTGATTCCACGGATACATTTTCCCTCGCACTGTGTCTCCTGTGGACATACACGGCCACAGACTGCCGGAAGTGCGGAAGACTCGCTGATCACATGGTAAGCAGCCTCAAAATTACCTTCTTTGACTTCTGCGATAAATCCCGGAATATTGATGGATACCGGACATCCCTTCATGCACTGTGCATTTTTACAGTTTAAGCAACGGGCAGCTTCTGCCATTGCTTCTTCTTCATTATATCCCAAACATACTTCTTCAAAGTTCGCTGCACGAACGGCTGGCTCCTGCTCACGAACCGGAACTCTAGTTAATACGTCCATTTTTTCCTCCTGATTCTATGTAACTGACCAGACAGCATTCTCTCTGATCTGCAAAATTTCTGATTTTTAACTGTTACAATTGCCGCATCCACCGTGATGTGTTGCACCTTCCTGTAATTTCAGCATGGCTCTTCCCTCTTCGGTCTTGTACTGAGCCTGTCTTCTCATCGCCTGATCAAAATCAACCAGATGTCCGTCGAACTCCGGTCCGTCTACACATGCAAATTTCACTTCATCGCCGACAACCAGACGACATGCACCACACATTCCGGTTCCGTCTACCATGATCGGATTCATGGAAACAACCGTTGGAATTCCTAATTCTTTTGTCAGTTTGCAGACAAATTTCATCATGATCATTGGTCCGATTGCCACACAGTGGTCATAACGGTTACCATTATCCCAGAGTTCCTGCAGCTGTGCAGTACCGGTTCCCTTGAAACCGTACGAGCCATCATCCGTTGTCACATAAAGGTTTGTGGCAACTTTTTTCATCTCATCCTCTAAGATAAGTAAATCTTTGTTACGGGAACCCATGATAACATCACAGTCAACGCCGTGCTCATGCAGCCATTTTACCTGAGGATAAACCGGAGCTGTACCAACACCACCTGCAACAAATAAAATTTTCTTTTTCTTTAATTCTTCAATATCTTCATGAATCAGATCAGATGGACATCCCAAAGGTCCAACAAAATCTTCAAAAGCATCCCCTTCCTGTAAGCTTACCATACGCTCTGTGGAAGCTCCTACGGTCTGGAATACGATCGTGATCGTTCCCTCTTCCCTGTCGTAATCACAGATGGTAAGCGGAATACGTTCACCTTCCTCATCAATTTTTACAATCACAAACTGTCCCGGTTCGCAATACTGCGCAACACGGGGAGCCTTGACATCCATAAGATAGATCTTGTCTGCCAGTTTTTCTCTTCTAACGATTGGATACATGTTTTTCCTCCTTGTATATACTCACTGCCTTTTTCATCTCTGTAATCGTTTTCCTTAATCACGAATCTCCTATGAAAATATGCATTTTTTTAGCATTACTTTATATAATAAAGGAAAAGCCGTTAGATTTCAACGGCTTTTCCCTTGTTTTATTGCTTTTTCATATAATTGAAACATACTAATTATTTATAGCTTCTATTCTTACTACACCACTATTATGCCTCCACTTTGGAAAACAGAATTCTGTCATTATCCAATGCCTTTCCGGCACGGACTGCAAACTGCTCTAACAGATCATCCACTGACATCTTTTCCCGTTCTTCCCCGGAAACATCCAGCACAATATTTCCCGAATCCATCATGAGGGTACGGTTTCCAAGTTCAAGCGCCTGATGCATGTTGTGCGTGACCATAAGGCAGGTGATGTTCTGCTCTGACACTATCTTTTTTGTGAGGTTCAGTACTTTCTCTGCGGTGGCAGGGTCTAAGGCTGCGGTATGCTCATCCAGCAGCAAAATCTTAGGAGTCACCATCGTTGCCATCAAAAGTGTGAGTGCCTGACGCTGTCCACCGGACAAAAGTCCGACCGGCTGCTTCATACGGTCTTCTAACCCCATGTCAAGCAGTTCGAGCTGCTCTCTGAATTTTTTCTTGTCCGCTGCCTTGATCCGGCTGAAATAGGCATTCTTTGAAGTAGTCGTGCGCAGGTAGGCAAGCGCCATATTCTCCTCGATCGTCATATGTGGTGCGGTTCCCTTCAATGGATCCTGAAACAAATGACCGATCACTTTACTGCGGACATGCTCTTTCTGATAGGTAATGTCCTCACCATCCAGCATGATCAGTCCTTTGTCTGCAAAAAAGGCTCCTGTTATCGCATTAAACAACGTTGATTTTCCGGCTCCGTTACTTCCTACGATCGTTGCAAACTCTCCCTGCTTTAAGGTGAGATTCAGATTTTTTAATGCACATTTTTCATTGACAGTTCCCGGATTAAAAGTTTTGCTGACATCGCGCATCACAAGCATTGCGTTCTTCTCTGCCATTATCTTTCTCCTCCTTCGCTGTCATTTTTCATAATCTCCTGAACGTATATCTGGTTCTGAGCCTTTGCGGCACGCTTCTGCCGGTAAAAATTCATCTGCTTTTTCAGATATGGGAATGCGATCGCCACGGCTACAATGATTGCAGAAACAAGTTTTAAACACTCTGCCGGTACATTTAATCTCAGGGCAACTGCCACGATAAAACGATATAGGCAGCTTCCTAAAATAACGCCGGTCACACGCTGTAACATACCGCCTTTTCCAATGATAGATTCCCCAATGATCAGGCTGGCGAGTGCGATCGTTACCATTCCGGTTCCAAGATTGATATCACAGGATTTCTGATACTGTGCAAGCAGACCGCCGGAAAGACCGGTCAGGGCATTTGCAACACAAAGTCCGATCGTGATCATGGCACTTGTATTAATGCTGGAGGCTCTTACCATATCCGGATTATCTCCGGTTGCGCGGATGGAAAGTCCAAGCCTTGTATTTAAAAAGAAAGAGATCAGCACTCCTACAATGATAACGATCAGTGCAGCCACGATCAGTTTATACCATGTTCCACCGATCGCTGTTTTTGCCCAGGTAAAAACGGATTCACAGTTGAATAAGTTCATGTTGGAAGCGAATCCCATTACTGCAATATTAATTGTATACAATCCGGTATTTACGATGATTCCCGCCAAAATGGACTGAATCCCCATTTTTGTCTGTAAGAAAGCGGTCACAAAACCGGAGCAGACACCAGCTGCCATCGCTGCAAATAATCCTAATATCGGATGACCTGCAAGTGTCACCGATGCACAGACGGCACATCCCAATGTAAAACATCCATCGGTCGAAAGATCCGCAATGTTTAAAATACTGAAGGATATAAATAATGCCAGTGCGACCAGTGCATAGATAAAACCAAGTTCTAATGCACTCTGTACAATTGATAATGTAATAATGGAACCCATACCTTAATTAAACTCCTCTGCTGTTACTGTCTCGATCAATTCGGAACACATATCTTTAAAGATAGAATAATCGATTCCGACTTTTTCTGCAATCTCTGTATTTACGGTTACGATACCGCTGTCTAATGTTTCTACCGGTGTTGTGGCCGGATCTGCTCCGTTTGCAAGAATGTCTGCAACCATGTCTGCTGTCTTTGTTCCGAGTGTCTCATAGTTGACGCCGTATCCTAAGAATGCTCCGTTTAAAGCAAAGGAATCTGCACTTGTGTAGTGAGGGATACCTGCGTCTGCAAATTTTTCAAAAATCGCAAGTTCTGCTGTCATAACAGTGTTGTCCTGTGGTGTAAAAATAGCGTCTACTTTTTCTGCCACCAGGGAATCTGCTGCTGCCTGGATCTCACCGGTTGTTGTACCTGTTTTTTCTACATAGGAAATCCCATGTTCATCGCAGTAATCTTTTGCCGCCTGAATAGCACTTGTGGAAGAATCCTGGCTCTTATCATACAGAAATCCGATTTTTGCAGCATCCGGATCCGCTGCCAAAATGAAATCCATGATCTGTGCCACATCAATTGCATCGGATGTTCCTGTAATATTGGCACCCGGAGCATCTGCACTTGCTACAAGTCCTGCTCCGACCGGATCTGATACTGCGGAAAATACAACCGGGATCTGATTATCTTCCGTTGCGTTCTGCATGATCATTGCTGCCGGCGTTGCGATCGGAATGATCACATCGACGCCCTCTGCCACAAGATCTGCTGCGATCTGATTTAAGGTAGAGGAATCTGCCTGACCATTATAGGTGTAATCTGCATAATCAAATGTCACACCAAGTTCTGCTCCTTTTGCATCCAGCTCTGCTTCAATTGCTTTCTCAATCTGGTTTAAGGATGCATCATCTACATACTGTACGATTCCAACTTTGTACACGGTTTTGTCTGCAGTATTCTGTGCAGTGTCCTTTGCGGTATCGGCTGCGTCTGCACTGCTCTCTGTTGTGTTCGTGCTGTTTCCTGCATTGGATGTGTCTGTGCTGTTTCCGCATCCACCGATCATTGCTGCTGCCATTGCCATTGTCAATACTGCTGCCATCATTTTTCTCTTCATCATTTTTTCCTCCAAATTTTAAGAATGTTTTTTGAAAGAAATCCGTTTTGAAAGTTATAAGAATCATGTATTGCGGTTTTGTTTGCAAGTAAACAAAAACCGTCTCAAGCTGTTGCTTGAGACGGTAATAAAATCTTATTATCGCGGTACCACTCATCTTGACCATCCGGTCCACTCTCTCATGTACTATCATACACGCCTGATTGATAACGGGTTCGGTTCCCGGTGACTCCTACTGCTGATACATGGCTCTGTATGCTTCATGTATGTTGTTCAGGTCACCCTCGAAAGTCCATTCAGTAAAATGATCCATACTGCAATCCCACCACCTGCAGCTCTCTGTAATATCAACAGATTACTTACTACTCTTTCTCAACGGTTTTTCTTTATGGTGTTACTTTAATACATTAACGTATCTTTGTCAACACCTTTTTTAT
>OOAD01001461.1_pt1 | contig 12833 bp, 10 predicted proteins | sample 1671151 | NCBI WGS metagenome assembly OOAD01 (sample SAMN06348127, study PRJEB24527) | human gut metagenome | biome: human gut; feature: ankylosing spondylitis patient; material: feces | host: Homo sapiens | place: China | collected 2015-10
ATGCCGGCTGCCTGACCTGCACGGGGGCCTGCCTCCATGGTAGCGCCTGCCCACATCATCATGCGGATGCCGGAGCCATCACGGCCCATGGAAGAAACGTTGTTCACATCGGTGCGGGCCTTGTGGGCAGCTACCATTTCAACGGCGAGTGGGTGTAAATCTCATTTTCCCTGTAAAAACAGCAAAGAGCTGCCCCGGATGGGGCGGCTCTTTCTGTCTGCCGGAAACAAAAAACCGGAACCACACTGCGCTTTGCAATGCATTCTCGGCCTGAAAACTCACTGACCCTGCTCGTCCACGACCTTCAGGCCCTGGGTCTGCTCGATCTCTGTCAGCATATCCACACGCACCTGATGGCGGCCGCCCTCATACTTGGCGTTCACCCACTCGTCCACGATCATCTTGGCCATCTCCACGCCGATGACGCGGGCACCGAAGGCGATGATGTTGGAGTTGTTGTGCTGCTTGCTCAGGCGGGCAGAATAGGGCTCGCTGCACACGCAGGCACGCACGCCCTTGACCTTGTTGGCGGCCATGCTGATGCCGACACCGGTGCCGCAGAACAGCAGGGCTTTGTCGCACTGACCGCTGACCACAGCGTCACAGGCAGGCAGTGCCATATCGGGGTAATCCACGCTGGCAGTGCTGTGGGTGCCAAAGTCGATATACTCCAGCCCCAGCTCGTCCAGATGAGCCTTGACGGCTTCCTTCAGTTCAAAACCGCCATGGTCGGCGGCAAGCGCAATGGGTTTTGCCATGAGAAATTTCAATCCTTTCCATTTTCCGTATCGTTGTTCCGGGCAGCGGCCTCGGCAGCAAGGCGTTCGGCGCGTTCCCGCTCGGCCTGGCTCAGGCGGTGATAATCCGGCAACAGGGCCTCGGGCAGAACGGCTTCGCCCCGCTGGGCCATCTGCTTGGCCACCAGGGCCACGGCAGCGGCCCGGCCGCCCCGCAGCTCCGGCGGAACAGTGAGCACGCCCGGAACATTGCTGTATTTATTATAGCACAGAGATGCGCCATCACCAACAAAAAACAGGGGCTTTTTGCAATTTTCTACAAATTGGGCAAGGTCAGCCACAGCCCGGGCATCGTCATCCAGCAGGCGGGTGTGGGTGGCCAGGTCAAAAGCGGCGCTGTACACCTGGGCACGGCGGGCATCCAGTGCGCAGAGCACGGTGCCCTCGCCGGTGTGGGCAGCGGCCAGCGCTTCCAGTGTGGAGACCGGGGCGCAGAGGGTCTCGCGGGGGAAAGCCAGCCCCTTGACGGCGGCCAGCCCGATGCGCAGGCCGGTAAAGCTGCCGGGGCCTGCGTTCACACCGAACAGGTCGATGTCTGCACAGGTCAGGCCGCACAGCTTCAGGCAGTGATCCACCAGCGGCATCAGGGTCTCGCTGTGGGTCATGCCGCCGTCCAGATAGCACTCGTACTTCAGGCGGTCGTCCTGCAGCAGGGCCACGCCCAGCGTTTTACCGGCGGTGTCTACGGCTAAGATATTCATACGCTGACCCCCTTGATGGTGATACGGCGGGTGGTGTCATCCACCCGGTCGATGTTGATGTAGATCGGGTCTTCCGGGGCCAGCAGGTCGGCGAAATTCTCGCTCCACTCAGCGGCCACAATGGCACCCTGATCCAGATAATCGTAGAAACCGGCGGCACACAGGTCGTTCTCGGTGGAGATGCGGTAGAGATCGAAGTGGGCCAGGGGGCGGGGGCCGCGGTAATAGTTGACGATGGCAAAGGTGGGGCTGCTGACCGAGTCGGTGCAGCCCAGCCCCTCGGCCAGGCCCTCACAAAAAGCGGTCTTGCCCGCGCCCAGACCGCCGGTGAAGGCGATCAAGGCCCCGTCCGGCAGCACTGCCGCCAGCTTCCGGCCCAGCGCAACGGTCTCTTCTCTGGAATGTGTAATATATTCAGCCATACAATGCTCCTTCATCTTGAAGCTTGAACTTTCCCGTTTTGCCAGCTGTCTGCGAAGCAGACTGAGAGGTAAATCAAAAGGGATGACAGAAGCTTCTGCCATCCCCCAGTATAATATAAATCGAGCAAAAGTGCAACGCTCAAGCGGCCTGCTGTACTTCCTGCGGGGCAGGTGCCGCGTTCGGTTCGATCAGCCGGACCCCAACATCGCCGAACAGCAGCGGGTAAGCTGCCGCCGCATGGGGGCGCTTGCCGCCCTGCGCATTGTACCAGACCAGATCATCCGCACCATAGGTATCCATGGAATGCTGAACGGATTCCTGCAGGGTCTGGCCCAGGATCAGGTGGTTGACGGTATCCCACAGCATACTGCGGGAATACACGGTGTAGACGTTGTTCACATAGCCTGCCACTGCTTTGGCACCACCGGCCAGCAGGGCATCGGCCATGGAGGTATCCAGACTGCCGCTCACGCCAAGGAACTCACAGGTCTCGGAGAGCACTACGGTGTCCTTGAGCTGGCCGCCCCGGTATGCCGCCCGGAAAAAGCTGGGCGTGATGCAGTACAGGCCGTTGATCTTGATGACCCGGTGGGTCAGCAGATCGATGCCGTAGTAGAGGTCCTTATAGAAATCCGATTCCTCCGTCAGCAGGATGACCGGCTCGGTACGGGTCTGCTTGAACAGAAAACCGGAGGTGTAGGTGTAGTAGGAGCCGTGGGCGCTGAGGATGCACAGCCCGTAATCGTTCATCCGTTTCAGGTCAGAGACGGTGACTGTGCTATCGATTCGGGTGTGCAGGCCCATCGCGGTCCAAAAGCCCTTCATATAGGAGTAGTACGGGTAGCGGGAGCTGTTCACGGTGTTGTCAAAGGCGTAGTAGATCATGGCGCTGCCCAGATCACCCTGCGGGGCGTTGGACATTTCGTGCAGATCCACAGCGGGCAGTTCGGAAGGGGCGAAGGGAGTATTCTCTTCGTCCGGGTCCTCCACCAGAACGCCGCCCAGCGCGCCGCAGCTGTACGCAAAGCTGACCATGCCGTTTTCTTCGTCCACATGGAGAGAGCGCGCCAAAACAAGCCCTTCCTCGGCCAGCTGCTGCAGCTGTGCCACGGCGGCATCCAGCCGCTGGGCACGGGTCATCTCAGCGTAAGCGTCGCTGCCGGTCAGGGCGGTCACGGCGCTGTCGGCCTGCTGCATCTCCCGGGCATCGGCAGTGGTCAGCGTGGTCTGGGCCACGGTGTCGGCTGCCTGTGCGGCAAAGGCAGAAGCAGGGAAGAGCGCGGAAATAAAAACAGTCAGTGCGCAGAGCGCGCACAGAAAGCGATGAGAGTTTGTTTTCATCTTGGAAGTTCCTCCGGAAAAATCCTGCCGAAAAAGCAGGTCTCCAGCTTTCATTTTAGAAGGTGGAGGGGGCTTTGTCAAGGCTGCGGCAAATATTTTGCAGAGTTGTCACAGGATGAAAAGATCTGTGGAAAAAACTTCCGCAATCTTGCGCAAAAATGGGTGGTGCGGTATACTTATATAACATAATGGAGTAGTATACGCCCTCTCCGGCATTGCGGACGAGCGAAGCAGACCTGAGCGGGCGATCCAATGAAAGAAAGAGGTGTTTTCGTTTGGAAAACATTCGGCGCTACTTCAAGCGCACCGATAAAACTTACCTGCTGCTGTGTATCTTCAGCAGCGTAATGGCTGTGACAGCACTTTCGAGCTGGGCAGCCAAGCAGGGCAATGGCTTTGCCGTGGATGAGATCACAGGCCAGATCACCGGTCTGGGCGATTACCGCCGGGCGGCGGTGCAGGCAGGCGCGGCTCTCATTGGGCTGGTCATTGCGGTGCTGCTGTCCAACATCGATTACCGCAGCCTGGTGAAGGTGTGGCCGGTGCACGTGGCCCTGACCTGGGGCATGGTGCTGCCCACGCTGGTGCTGCGCAATGTGAGCATCGGCCCGCTGACCATCGGCTATAACGCGGGTGATACCGACAACTATTCCTGGTACAAGCTGGGGGGCTTTACCCTGCAGCCCACGGAGCTGGCCAAGATCAGCTTTATCCTGACCTTTGCCATGCACCTGAACAATGTGCGCACCCGGCTCAACGAGCCAAAGGAACTGGGCAAGCTGCTGCTGCATCTGGCCGTGCCCATCCTCATCATCCATGTTCAGGGCGACGACGGCACCGCCATCATCTATGCCATCATCGGCTGCTGCATGATGTTTGCGGCGGGCCTGAGCTGGAAGTATATCCTGGGGGCAGTCTCGGCGGCGGCAGTGGCTATGGCGACGGCGTTCGCCTTTTTCAGCGACAAGATCGGCAAGGGATATCAGTGGTACCGCATCCTTGCCGTCATCGATCCCGATAACAAGACCGGCTGGGCCCCCAGCGAGACCATCTGGAAGAACATCATCTACCAGCAGCAGCGCGGCGAGATCGCACTGGGCTCGGGCGGCATCTTTGGTAACGGGCTGTTTGGCGGCAGTTATTACAGCGTGCCCAACGCCCACAACGATTTCATCCTGAGCTGGATCGGCAACGCTGCGGGCTTTGTGGGCTGCTGTGTGGTGCTGGGCGTGCTGTTCGCACTGGTCATCAAGACCTTCCTCACCGGTGCCCGCAGCGAGGATCTGCTGGGCACCTTCATCTGCGCGGGCATCGGCGGCGCTCTGCTGGCCCAGATCGCCGTGAACGTGGGCATGAACCTGCGCGTCCTGCCCGTGATCGGTGTCACCCTGCCGTTCTATTCGGCGGGCGGCAGCTCGGTGCTGATGCTGTACATCTGTGTGGGCCTGGTGCTCTCGGTCTATACCCATAATACCAAAAAGCTGTTCGGCTGAGCCGGAACAGAACGCGGCCCCGGAGAGAAGAAAAAACTCTCCGGGGCCGCATTTGTGTGTCAGCCAAAGGTATTGCGCAGCTTGTTGGCAAGCCGTTTCAGCAGATCTGCTTCCGTGTAAGCCCGCAGGTATTCCACATCCAGCGCACTGCCCTCCGAAGCAGGGGTGTTCTGAATGTTCAGAAAACGCAGGTCAGGAGAATGGGCAAGGATCTGTTTGCAGAACTTTGTGGTGACCCTGGTGTGATTTGTCAGGTTCAGACAGACCAGATCGGGCAGCTGGGACAGGGGCGAATAATCAATTTCTTTGTAAAGCCCGCTTTGCCCGACCCCGAGGCCGAGATCAAGAACGGCAAGATTGGTCTGAGCCAGCGGCTCCAGACTGGGAACTGCTGTGCCGGAGCTGAGGGAAAGCGACCGCAGTGCAGGGAGTTTGGTGACCGGTTCCAGCGAAACGATCCTGTCGTTTGAAGAGAGGATCAGCGATTCCAACTGGTCCAGACCTTCCAGAGGTGTCAGGTCGAGGGTGCCGCATTCGGTCAGGGAGAGTTGTTTCAGCTGGGACAGGTGAGAAAGCGGTTCCAACGTTTCGGGCCGTGCCCCGTTCACGCTGAAGCGTTCGAGATGGGACATGGTTTCAATCCCAGAAAAATCAGTGAATGCCTGATTGGCCGTCGGCGAGGTAGAATAGGAAAAGGCTTGCAGGCTGTCGAAATACTGCAGATCGTGCAGAGAGGCCAGCGCAGGAAGCGGACTTTCTTTTCCGACTGCCGATATCTCCTGTTCCAGCGTGGCATCTCCCTGCAGGGCGGTCACGGTCACGATGGTGGTCGTGCCCGAATCGCCCTCAAACATGGTTCGTTCGGTAATAGTCAGCGTGTTGAGATTCCAGACATCGCTGCGGCTGATGGTGCCCTCCGGGCGGTTCAACAGGAGCCGGACAGCGGCCTCTGTTCCGGCATCCTCCCAGACAATGGGAGCGTCCTCACTGTGTTTGACTTCTATGGTGAAAAGCGGTGTTTCCAGCGAAGCAAGATATTCTTTCAGAGCGGTATCATATTCCGTTTGAGGGTTGGAAATGGTGGATGCTTTGGAAAGCGAAAGGTAGTCAGAACAGCCGCAAAACAGGAACACACAGGCAGTGATGAGAGCAAAGATGTGAGAGCAGCTTTTCATACCGTTCCCTCCTTTCATGGAAACGAACAATGCGGAATGAGAGCCATTGCACTCTCTTTCGGTTTTGGAGAAAAATACCATACCACTCTGATTTTATTGTAATGGACGGTGGGAGGTGCGTCAAGAAAAGAAGGAACCGTTTCCAATGGAAGAACCGCTGAAATTTGAGAAAGAATTTTGGTGGAGTTGACAGTTTTCACCCGCAAAAGACGGCGTGTGTGGAATTTGCCCTTGACCCCGGGGCGTTCCGTGTTACAATATTTCCGGTGCAGCCTGTCTGTTTGGGCTGCGGAACACAAAAAGGAGTATTGAACGGTAAATTTTATGGATACGAACGCGGAATCTTCCATGCAGAACGAGGTCATTGAATATGTCAAGCAGTATGCAATGATCACGCTGAGCATTTCCATCATGTCGGTGGGTGTGTACTTTTTCAAATTCCCCAACAACTTTGTCTTTGGCGGCGTGACCGGTATGGCGGCGCTGGCGGCCAAGCTCACCCCGCTGTCGGCTTCGGCCTTTTCCTCGGCGGCCAACATGATCCTGCTGGGAGTGGGCCTGATCTTCCTGGGCAAAAAGTTTGCCATGACCACCGGCTATGCCACTGTGGTCATGTCGCTGGAGCTGATGGCGCTGGAAAAGATCTGCCCCCTGCGCGGCCCCTTGAGCGACCAGCCCATGCTCGACCTGCTGTTTGCCATTGCCCTGCCGGCCATTGCGTCGGCTCTGCTGTTCAATGTGGGCGCTTCCTCTGGCGGCACGGATGTCATTGCCCTCATCGTGGAAAAGTATACCCACATCCACAATGTGGCAGTGGCGCTGTTCCTGACCGACCTGTTCATGGTCATTGCGGCCTGCTTCGTGTTCGACCTGTACACCGCCCTCTATTCCTTCGTGGGTCTGACCGTGAAATCGCTGGTCATTGATGCCGTGCTGGAAAAGATCAAGATGTGCAAGGCCATCCTCATCGTCTGCGACGACAGGAAACCCATCTGTGATTTTGTCATGCGCAAGCTGATGCGCGGCGCAACCTATACGCCCTGCTTCGGCGCATATACCGACAAGCCACACTACATCATCTACACCACCCTGACCCGCCGCGAGGCCGATCAGCTGCAGGATTTTATCCACAAGCAGCACCTGAACGCCTTCATGTCCATGCTGAGCACCACTGAGGTGTTCGGCAAGGGCTTTAACCACGCATAAGGAGGAACGTATGGTACAGGTCGATCTCATCACCGGTTTTCTGGGTGCGGGCAAGACAACGTTCCTGCGCAGATATGCTGCGTATCTGACCGCACAGGGGCATCATGTCTGCATTCTGGAAAATGACTTTGGCGCTGTGAACGTGGATGCCATGCTGGTGCAGGATCTGCTGGGGGAACGCTGCGAGATCGAGACCATCAGCGGCGGGTGTGATTGTGATACCCACCAGCGCCGGATGCGCACCAAGCTCATCTCAATGGCCATGCGCGGGTTCGACCGGGTGGTGGTGGAGCCCAGTGGCATTTTTGATGTGGATGAGTTTTTTGATGTTCTGCGGGATGAACCGCTGGATCGGTGGTATACACTGGGCAATGTGTTTGCCGTTATGGATGCCCTGCTGCCCGAGACGCTTTCCCCGCAGGCAGAGTACATTCTGGCATCGGAAGCCGCCAGCGCCGGACGCATCCTGCTCTCCCGCAGTCAGCTGGCCACCCAGGCCCAGCGGGAAGGCGCCATCAACCACCTGAAGCGTGCCCTTGCAGCCTGCAAGTGCAGCCGTACCCTGACGGAAGAAGATTTTCTGATCAAGGACTGGGCCGACCTGGAGGATGGAGATCTTGCGGCGCTGGATGCCTGCGGCTATCAGCATGCTGACTGCGAAAAGCTCTGCTTTGATGCGCACGATGCATTCGGTTCGGCGTATTTCCTCGAGCTGGGCCTGCCCCGGCAGCAGCTGGAAGCACGCATTCCCAGCCTGTTCACGGATGCCGCCTGCGGCCGGGTGCTGCGGGTCAAGGGCTTTGTGCAGGATGCCGCCGGCTGGGTGGAGCTGAATGCCACCGCCGACGGCCTGACCGCGGCCCCCATTCCGGCAGGGCAGGAGGTGCTCATCGTCATCGGCGAGGGGCTGGACCGGGAACGGATCGAAACTGTTTTGCGGAGCTGAGAAAGCGCGGGAAAACACAGAAAAAAATACTGGTCCGCAGTGGATCGGCCCGGCAGATCGCGGCGCATGGGTGTGCGCTTTCTGCCGGGCCCTTTTCTTTTCCACAGTTTTTCCGGCAAAATATAACAATCCTTGTCAGATATTGCTGTTGCGCCTCCGGAGGTTTTGGGCTATAATTTTGACTTAGCTGTTAGACAAGGGGGATTTTTTTACGAATTATCTGTTTCAATTTGCGCGTATCCTCGCGTTTTGCTTTCTGGGGGAAGTATGTCATGCTGTACTGCCGCTGCCGGTTCCGGCCAGTGTGTACGGGCTTGTGCTGCTGCTGCTGGCCCTGAACTTCCGGCTGATCCGGCTGGAGGATGTAAAAGAGGTGGGCGTGTTTCTCACCGGCATCTTCCCGCTGCTCTTTGTGCCCGCCGCTGCAGGCGTAATGGAGCTTTGGGCGGAGATGGGGGCAATGCTGCTGCCCATCATCATCGCCATCATCCCGGTCACGGTTCTGGTCATGGTGACCGCCGGAAAGACCACCCAGGCTTTGAGCAACCGCAAAAAGAGCAAGGAGGCTGCTGCCAATGATGGAATTGCTGAATGAGTTCCTTTCGGGCTCTGTTGCCTGGGGTGTGCTGCTGACACTGGCCGCCTTTGCACTGGGAGCCCTTGTGAACAGAGTGACCGGAAAGGCATTTTTTAACCCGCTGCTGCTGGGTGCGATCTTTGTGATCGTTTTCCTGTCGGTATGCGGCATCTCCTATGCCGATTACAAGGTCAGCGCCGCCCCGGTGAACTACCTGCTGCTGCCCGCCACCGTGGCGCTGGCCATCCCGCTGTATGAAAAGCTCGACCTGCTCAAGGCAAACGCCGCCGCCATCATTGCGGGCATCTCGGTGGGCACACTGGTCAGCCTGGGCAGTGCGCTGGCACTGGCTCTGGCGCTGCACCTGACCCAGGAGCAGTACGCCACCCTGCTGCCCAAATCCGTGACCACCGCTATCAGCATGGATGTAGCCGCAGAGCTGGGCGGCATTGCAGCCCTGACCGGTGCCATCGTCATCCTGACGGGTATTGTGGGCAACCTGCTGGCCGAGACGGTCTGCAAGGCGTTTCACATCACCGACCCCATTGCCAAAGGTGTGGGCATTGGCACCTCGGCCCATGCCGTGGGCACCAGCAAGGCCCTGCAGATGGGTGAGGTGGAAGGTGCCATGAGCGGCCTGTCCATCGCCGTGGCCGGTGTGCTGACCGCAGTGCTCTGCCCGGTGTTCGTAAGCCTTATTGATTGATCGCATAAAAACACCCCTCTCCGCTGTGCAGCCGCACGGACGGAGAGGGGTGTTTTTATGCGTTCTCTTTTTTCAGAACTCTGGTCACCATGAACACACAGTAGAGCAGTGCCAGACCCCAGGCAATGGGGTTGGCAATGCAGATGCCGAAGTAGCCCAGACTATGAACGGCCAGCCAGCCGCAGAGCGCGCGGCCGATGAGCTCGCCCACACCGGAGATAACGGCCTGCACACTGTATCCCAGACCCTGCAGGGTGTTGCGGAAGACCATCAGCAGGCCGTTGATGCAGAACAGCACGCTGATCACGGTCAGGTATTCCACAGCACCGGAAGTCACGGCAGGGTCGGCATCGCCCAGAACAAGGCCCACGGCCCAGTCCTTGACGAAGAAGAGCACCACCCAGGCAGCCGCGCAGTAGCACAGCTGGAGGATGCAGCCATCCCGGATGCCCTGCCTGACGCGGTCAGTGCGGTGGGCACCGTGGTTCTGGCCGACATAAGTTGCCATAGCCGTGCCCACGCTTGCCATGGGCACGGTGAACATCTGGCGAATCTTCTCACCGGCGGTCTGGGCGGCCACGGCGGTGCTGCCCAGCAGGTTGATGGCATCCTGCATGATGAAGGCACCGATGGCAGAAACGGAATACTCAAAGCCCATCGGAAGGCCGATATAGGCCAGCCGCCCGCAGTGCCCCGCCGAGAGGACACAGTTTTCCCGGGTGAAATGGATGCCCTCCACCCGGGTGAAGAACCACCAGGTGCAAAGCAGGCCGCTGAACAGCTGGCTGACAACGGTGGCGATGGCTGCGCCCTCCACGCCCATACCCAGCGGTACGATGAACAGCCAGTCCAGCCCGATGTTCAGGAAACTGGAGATTAGCAGGAAATAGAATGGGTGCTGGGAATCGCCCAGACTGTGCAGGACGGTGGAGGTGTAGTTGAACAGCACCGTGGCCGGAATGCCGAGGAAGATGATGCGGATGTAGGCCACCGCGTCCGGGAACAGCTCGGCCGGGGTGTGGATGAGCTGCAGCAGCGGGGCAGCAGTGAGGGTGGTGACGATGGTGAACACCACGCTCAGGACCACGCAGAGGACCGCGCCGTTGAACAGATACTTGTGCATATCCTCGCTGTCCCTTGCACCAAAGCTCTGGGCCACCGGGATGCCAAAACCCGTGCAGGAACCCAGCACAAAGCCTAAAATGAGAAAATTCAGAGAGTAGGTGGTGCCCACCGCGCCCAGTGCATCGGTGCCCAGACAGCGCCCCACAATGACGGTGTCCACAAAGCTGTACAGCTGCTGGAACAGGGTGCCCAGCACCAGCGGCAGGGCAAATTTCAGGATCTGGGGCAGCGGCCTGCCCACCGTGAGGTCGGTGGTGCCGGAACCCTTTTTGGTTTTTTCCATAAGTTTTACATGCTCCCTCCGGGTTTGATCTGCCACTAAGGATATCATGGCATCCGCTCCCGGTGTTAGCATTATTTTATGGAAAACCCGGATAAATTCTGTTTTTTCTCACCAAAGGGGCAGGGCACTGACCTCATCCCGGAGCTCCAGTGCCTGGGTGTGGGTCAGCTTTTTGGCGCGCTCCATCCGCTCCACCACCACAAGTGCGCGCCTGCGGGCCAGCTCCCCGTTGGCGGCGTAGACCGAGGGCGCGTTGGGCAGGCCGGCCAGCACCACACACTCGGCGCGGGTCAGCTCCCGGGTGGGCTTGCCAAAGTAGCCCTGCGCAGCCTGTGCCACGCCGGACCACTGGTTGCCGAAGTAGCAGCTGCCTGCGTACATCTCAAAGATCTGCTGTTTGGAGTAGTAATCCTCGATGTCCCTGGCGGCAAACATCTCCGCTGCCTTGCGGGCCATCTGCTTTTCCTGGGTGAACAGCTCGTTCTTGGCCAGCTGCTGGGTCAGGGTGCTGCCGCCCTCGGCCAGAGAGCGGGTGCGCAGGTCGGCCCAGAGCGCCCGGACAATGGCTGCCGGGTCGATGCCGTGGTGCCTTTCAAACCGGCTGTCCTCCACGGAAATGACCGCGTCGATATAGGTCTGGGGCAGCTGGTCACAGCTGGCAAAGCCGGGCCGGGAGCGGATCTCATCATAGAGGCTGGCAATGGGCTTTTGCGCCGCTGTGGCGCGGTAGAGCCGCCAGCCCTGCACGCCCAGTGTTCCGCCAATGACCACCAATACAAACAGCGCCGCCAGCAGCAGGCAGCTGAGCAGCCGCTTTACAAAACGTTTCAGCATCTTCACGTTCCCCTTCGGTTTTGATTCAACGTTATCCTACCCGATTTGACGACAGAATGCAAGTTACATTTTTGTGAATACGGCTGCACAAGAAAAAAGCGCCCTGCCGGGGCGAACCGGCAGGGCGCTTTTACGAGTTATGGAAAGGGGATGCAGAGGCGCTGCTTACAGAGCGAAGTAACGCTTTGCGTTGTCGAAGCAGATGCCCTTGACGATCTTCTCCAGAGCCTTCTCATCGTTGGGATACTCGCCATCCTCGACCCACTGGCCGATCAGGTTGCACAGGATGCGGCGGAAGTAGTCGTGGCGGGTGTAGCTCAGGAAGCTGCGGCTGTCAGTCAGCATACCAACAAAGTTGCCCAGCAGGCCCAGGTTTGCCAGGCTCTTCATCTGGTTCTCCATACCGATCTTCTGATCGTTGAACCACCAGCCGGAGCCGTGCTGGATCTTGCCGGGGATCTCATCATTCTGGAAGCAGCCCAGAATGGTGCCGATCTGCTCGTTGTCAGCGGGGTTCAGGCTGTAGATGATGGTCTTGGGGCACTCATCGGTGTCGTTCAGGGCGCTCAGCAGAGCAGCGATCTCGCCGCCGCACTTGGCAGTGTTGATCATGTCGAAACCGGTATCGGGTCCCAGCAGGGCGTTCATCTTACGGTTGACACCGCGCAGGCAGTTGTAGTGCATCTGCATGGCGATGTTCAGGCGGTGATACTGCTTGCCCAGGTGGATCAGGATGTAGGTCTGGTACTTCTCAGTCTCTTCAGCGGTCACAGCCTCACCGGCCATAGCCTTCTGGTAGATGGCGTTGACCTCCTCCTTGGTGGCCTCACGGTAGGGCACATAGTCCAGGCCGTGGTCAGATGCGCGGCAGCCCATCTCGGCAAAGAACTCGATGCGCTGGGTCAGAGCGTCGGTGACGCAGTTGATGCACTCCAGCTTTTCCTTGCCGACGGCCTGAGCCAGCTTGCCCATGTACTCCACGAAGCCGGGCTTCTGGATGTTGAGGGCCTTGTCGGGGCGGAAGGAGGGAGCAACGGTGAACTTGATGGAAGGATCTTCCTTGATCTTCTTGTGCCATGCCAGATCGTCGATGGGGTCGTCGGTGGTGCCGATGAAAGCAACATTGGACTGCTCGATCAGGCCGCGGACAGTCATGCTGTCGTCGTGCTGCAGCTTGTCGTTGCACAGGTTCCAGACTTCCTCAGCGGTGTCGCCGTTCAGCACGC
>OOAD01001465.1_pt1 | contig 12820 bp, 10 predicted proteins | sample 1671151 | NCBI WGS metagenome assembly OOAD01 (sample SAMN06348127, study PRJEB24527) | human gut metagenome | biome: human gut; feature: ankylosing spondylitis patient; material: feces | host: Homo sapiens | place: China | collected 2015-10
TGCCTAGCGGCACAAATAGAATCGGCTACGCTGGAACGGAAGAGCTGAAGAAGCGGCAGATACCAAAGATTGAAAAGGCAGCAGAGCAAATAGCCGCCCAGCCGCAGACACAACAAGAGGACACAGAGACCGCCGAATTGAAAAAGGCGTTTCGACAGGACAGAGCAACGGAAGAACAGCCCACCCCGGCGGAATATGCCCAGCCCCCGCCGGGCTGATTCTCCGCCGATAGAGCAAGCGGCCAGAACTCACAGTCAAAAGAAAGGAGTATGCACCATGTTTATTTACACCCTCTATACACTCACCGGCGAGACTTTAGGCCAAACGCCCTTGCTTGAGCAGGCCATGCGCACCGCCCGAGCCTATGCCGCTGCCCGCCGGGTGTCCTGCGTGGTAGAGTGCCGCCGCCTTGATACCGATGAAGCCCGCCGCGTTCTACTCAACGCAGACGGCAGCATGGTCAAACTCTGGCAGGTCGCATAAAAGTGCATTTTGCCCCGGCCTGCTGGATGCACATAAATCACCCGATGAAAATATCATTCTATGTGTCTATGCACAAACAAAAACAAAGGAAAGAACCATTATGACAAAAGAAACACTTTTACACGCAACCGACCTTTACACCACAATCCAGAAGATCGAGCAGCTTTTGACCATCCTCGAGAAGAACAGCATTGAGGAAGTAAAGGTGCGTGGGTTTGACTGGAAGCCCAGCACAGAGCAGGAAACCCGAATCCGCACCGCCATTCTTGCAGATCAGCGGGAAGAATTGGAACGCCTGAAAGCCGAACTTGCCGCATTGTGACCGTTACGAAAGGAATTTTGACAATGAAACAGAAAGCCGCCTCATATTGCTGTTCGTTCAGGGTCTATGAAAATCATGTTTTGCTTGCCCGGAAAGCTGCACAGGAAGAATCCTGCAACCGGGCAGTAAGAGAATACTGTGACATGGTTGCAAAGGAACGCGCAAGCGGGGGCAAAATCATATTTTATCGCCGTTTAGTGCTCACCCGGGCCGCAAACAACTGGCGCGCCGCACACCCGCAAAAATAAAAAGGGCTTTCGTTTCGCATGGTACAAGCTGCCCCGCTTCTCTCATGCTACTTTGAAAGTCCCATCCGTAAGAACAAAGGAAAATAACTTGCGTGTCCATCTTCCCCCAATAGTATACCACAATCGGGGAGAGAGGGCAAAGCATAGGTTTTCACAACATCCAGAAAGGAATCCTATGAAAAAGAAAAAAGGCCACCAGCGTTCCCGCTTGCGTGTTGACCCGTTCAACCTGTTGCAGCAGCTTTGTGAGCATGATTGTACACTATCCGAACTGCAACAGCGTACAGGCTTTGACCCAGCGGAAATGAAGCCATTACGCGCCGCCGGGAAAATCCATCTTGATACCCTGAATCGCCTTGCCGCCGGGCTGGATGTTTCGCCCAACTCCCTGTTAATTACAGCAACTAGCCCTTGGAAGGCATACCATGGGGACTATGCAAATCAGACTTGTGGATTTTCTGATGCTTTCAACGTCCTTGCTGATTATAGCCCTTATGACCTTGGGCCGCTGTTCAAGTAATTGACATCCAAAGCCGCCGCCCCTCTGAGCTATAAAGGGCAGGCGGCTTTTTTGACCCCCGGCAGATTTTTCACGGCCATTTTTTGCGGAAGTGAAAAAAATCCCTGCCGTCTAAAATTATTTCGCGCTTCTGGACCCGCATAGTTTTCAAAAGAGCGCCCCAGTACCTTAACGCCTTGGGGAAGATCATCCCGTAGTGCAACCGCTACGCCGAGTGGAAAATCAATAAAATGACACAAAATAGCACAATGCACTCATATCGTTACACTATGGCTACACTCAAACGTCCGGTTCTGCATGGTTTTGTTATCATTCTTGCGCGATAGGCCCCGCCTGTTTTCTCGCTTCCCGCCTTGCTTTTTTGCTTGTACTGCGCCCTTGCTCTGCTGTATTCGCAAGTTTGTTTTTCTGGCGGGGTTTCAACACTTGCGGAAATGGTTTTCATGCGCACATTGTAGCCGTTGCCCCCTAGCCGCTGGATATGATCGGGCAGGCTGTGGCAATCATCCGCCGCCGCTGTGCATATCGCCCCAATTGGAATGTGCTGCCCCCTGTTTATCTGTTCCGCCGGGTGGTGTGTATAGTCCGCTGAATAGAGCCGCCTATACTCTGCATTGTCACTATGTAATGACGCTTTGTCCCTTGCTTGCCGCCGGGTGTTTTGTAATCATGTCGGGTACAGTATGCGCCGTCCTGTTTTCTGGCTGTGTGCCTTGTCTTTTTGCCTGTGACATTCTTTTGCCCTGATCTATTCGCAAGTTGTTTTTCCATGGAACTTTTCGGGCTTGCGGAAGCTGTTTCATTTGCGCGCTCATAGCCCGCCCCCCTGCCTGCTGAATGCACCTATGCAAAGAAAAATATTTCCGCGTACTTTTATTTGACATATTGAACAATTGCAAGCTGAAACTTTCCACATTTTACACACAAGAATCCTTCATCACAAAAACGATTTAATTTCATCAAACATTCGGCCCGGCTGAACGCCGCCCCATCTGTCCATAGCCCACCGGGAAAACCTGATGCAAGCCACGGCACCCCACGACACAGGACGGCACTCCATGGCACCAGATGCAAAGAGATTCCACGCTGTACCGAATAGCCGAAAAGATTCCCGTTCATCAATGCTGCATCCCACTGCACCGCCGCCCGCGTTCGGCCCTCTTGCAAAATGGCCCGCCCCATGGTTTAATGCAGGCACACAGAGAACGACACACACCGACCAGAAGGAAAAGAGGTGCATTGCTTGAACAATACGATCCGCTACCCGAACATGGGCACCGTAAAACAGGCCGCTGAAATTTACGGACTGTCACCCCACTATATCCGGCGGCTTTGCAAGACCGGCAAAGTCCGGTATGTGAATGCCGGGCGCGGCTGGCTTGTGAATCTGGACAGCCTAGCCCGGTACTTTGAGCAGGGCGACCAGGCCCCGGCAGAGCAAAGCCATACCGCCCACGGCATCCGGCAGATTGGATGATGGACACACCCGGGAGCACACCGAGAACGTACACCCCGCCCGGCGGCGAGGTGTAACACACTAGACTTTCACGGAAAGTCGTGTGCTCTTGCAGAGGGCCTAGCACTTGCAAGCAGGGCAGACGTTTATACAAACGCTGCTCTTGCAAGCAATGGCCCTGTACATACACGGCCCCTTGCGTTGCAAGGACTTGTTGGGAAGAATCCCAAACCCACATAGCCGCCCCGCTCTGGCAGCGCCGCAGCACGCACCCGGCCCGCGCTCTGATGCACGCAGCCAACGCACCCCGCCGGGGGAGATCATGCACAGATTAGCAGCACCACACCCCGCCGCAGCACCGGCAACAGAACGCCCAGCACTACCCGCACACCTACGATCAGACCGCCCGGCGGCATCCCGGACACACGCAGCACACACCCACACAGCCCAGATCAGACACCCAGCCGCCCACGCTGGAAGCTGTGCAGCACCCGCAGCCCCACACGATCAGGCCCCCAGACAGCACGAAAGCCCGCCCGACTATCAAGCCGGACAGGCTTTTTCTTTTGCATGATGGAGCCGGACGCCGCCCGCATTGCCCGCTGCATCCATATTCCGCCGGGGAGATCAGCCACAGATCAGGCAAGGAGAGAACCACCAGCACGACCACAGCCCCGCACCCAACAAGAGCGGGCCCGCACTGGAAGCCGACCGCAGACCCCGCCGGGAGTAGCAACCACCACGCCCACGATCAGACCGCCTACGCACCAGCAGCCAGACCGGTACATGCTGCACCCGTCCTTGTGATGGGAAAGCCCCCCGGCGGACACTGCCCAACACACAGCAAGCCGCACCCAGACCGCCCGCAAATCTCGCAGTCTGAACCACCCCGCCCACGCCGCCGGGCATCAGAAGCAAGGCACAGCGTAAGGCACACGGCAAGGCATTTTTTCGCAAGTAAGGCACAAATAAGGCACATTCCAGCTGTTCCGCACCCCTTGTAAAACAGAAAAACCCGCGATTTGCGCCGTATTTTCAACGGTCAATCGTAGGTTCTTCTTTGGTGCGCTCGAGGGAACTCGAATCCCTGGCCCTCTGATTAAAAGAATCCAAGGTGCATCATTCGTCAAATTCCAAAAGTTCGAAGAAGCGTTATTTTTATCGTATCATCGCAAAATACGTATTTGCACACACCGCATTGTTTGCATACAGTGTAATGCTTTGCAACCGTTATCCAGCTATTCAGGTGTGCAAAAAGTGTGCAAAAATGTGCAGACGGGCAAAACAAAGCCCAATGGACAAATCAACCACCGGTTTTATGGCAGGGTTTAGGACATCCGAACAGACACCATTTGATGTAGAAATGAGGTTCACCATGAATAAATTGCTTACCTGCCGCTTCAATATGGACACCAACCGGGTGGAAGCCCTGTTCGAGGATGGCACCACTCTTGCCATCGACTGCATCGCCGTGGAGGACGAGTACGGCAGCACCCCGGCACAGCGGGCAGAGCTGGACTGGCTGCTGTATAATAAGCCCTTGGAGTACGCCCAGCTTGTGCTGGGTGGAGAGATAGAGCGTTATCTGTCGCTTGGCTGCGACCATGGCAGACTGGAAGATCGATTACTTCGAAAGGCCATTGCCATTTGAGTACCAATCGAATATACTATAAACAGGAGAGCGGACGTCACTCCGCTGGTGTGGCTGACACCTAAAATCCGATCTGATGCAAGACATAAGGGCTTGAGGCTGGCGGGCAGCGATAAAACCCGAAAGCGATGCAGGACATAGGAGCCTGAGGTTGGCGGACAACGATAAAATCAGTCACAAGGGACATCGGACAGCACCACGGTGTTGTAGATGCCCCTTTTATTTCTGCTCAACTCGCTACCGATAGCAGACCTATTCCATTATCTTCCATAAATTCAGTTTTTGTCAAGACTATCACAATTTCAAGATTTTTCAGATGTTTTGTTAATTTTTCTGATTTTAGGTGTATAATCAGTACAAACAAGAAACTGCACTCTCATGCATATTTCTGCAATCACCTTATCTGGAGGTCTAATATGGATTCTGAAAAGATTGCTACAAATCATGTTGAACTTGCCATAAGCAAAGCGGGTCACTTGGTTTCTCACATCAATTCCAATGATAAAGAGCCCTCATGGGATGGAGATGTAGAAGTCTATAAAAAGTCCGGCCACGTTCATGCAAAAGCTGACTTGATTTTAAAAGTACCTGTTCAGGTCAAAGGTCATATTAAACCAAATCTAAAGAAAAAGAGCATAAAGTATTCTATCCAATATTCTGATTTAAGAAACTATCTTTATGTTGGAGGAACCATCTTTTTTGTCGTGTATTTCGATAAGGAAGATGAGCATTATACTATATACTATGTTGGACTTCTTCCGTTCGACCTCAAAAAAATGCTCAAGGACTATAAAGGAGATTTCTCTAAATGCAAAAGCATTGAATTAAAAGTTTTTCCGACCAAAAAAGAAGATATCGATGATATCTTCCTTAATTTCGCGCATCACATGAATAGGCAACGCGCCGCTATCAATAGCGCGCTCTTATCCTTCGATTCAGACTTACCCACCAACACTATTTCTCTAGGCTATTCTACTAGTGCAGCAAAACATTACGATTTGCCCCTTGATTATTTTTTTGACCACGAAACTTACATTTATGCTGTTCTCCCTCAAAAAGTCGAACTGCCCATTGCTCATCTTGACCGTATTGAGTTATTTTCGTTTACACGAGATGCTCCTATCAGCATTGATTCTAAAGTTTATTTTGAGAGTTATACTGTCACACGTTCTAAATCATCTACGGTCATTCGTTTTGGTAAGGGAATACAGATGAGTTTCAGTACAGCGCAATCCTTGCCTACAAAATTCAATTTTACTTTATCCGGAACACTATCAGAGCGTATCAAAGATGCAGAGTTTATGGTTGCTGCCCTTTCTGCCCATCACTATGAAATCAATGGTGGAAAAATCGCTTTCAGTGAAGCTGATTGTGCCAATCTTCCTACACTTCAAAAAAAGCTTTCCTTTCTTCTAGATGTGAAAAAGACGCTAGAGGCAGTTCATGCAACAGCCGACCTCGACTGTTCTTCCCTTTCTGTCACAGACAATACTAATCTTAGCATCTTGAGAGCTGCACTAATCGACAAAGAACCAATCAAGATGTGTTCAAGCCAATCGCTTCTTCGAAGCTGCCATATTGCTAATCTAGAACTTCTTTTATGGGTTGTTCCGACTGAAGAAAATAGTGAATACCATAACATCTATGATTTTAACTATGTACCACTGATATATCGCGAGTTTGACAAAAATGATAAAGAATATCCATCCACTCACTTCGTCATGTTAAATAAAGATGCAATGTTGAAGTACTGCAATATCGACTATAACGCGCTACTTGATGCAGTTCAGCACGTTCCTTTTTCCGAAGATTATTCTCATTCGCTCAATGCACTTCTTCTTGAAATGCTTAAAGCATACGATGAAAGTAAAAATAGTCGCATTGAGCTACTATCCACTGCGACTACCCTCGCGCTTTGGATTAAGGATTCTGATCCATATACAGAGCATCCGATTGCTATTCTCAACTATCTTCAGTCCGTCAAACGCTCTCGCGCATTGACTTCGACTGAACAAGCCGAAATTCTTTCTCTTATTGAAGTAGCCCAAGACAATGAGTCTATTTACGTTGGTGCATATCTACTATTAGATAATCCTGTTGCGGCTAAAATTCACTTTGATAAGCTACCTGAAGAATCACAGAAGTTCTTTGAATCTTGTCCCATCTATCATTTTATGCCAAATGGACAACCTACCATTTCTGCTCCGACAGAAGGGTAACAAGTGATGCCCACCTGCCCATGGTTTTTCCATGAGTGAGTGGGCATCATTTTGTTAATCGAGATTTTTCGGCAAGCGGTCATACAGAACCACCGTGTCCTGCGTTTCGATATGTACGCGCTCTTTTTTCAGAAGAGTACGAGAGCGCTGGTTTGCACGGTAGTCACGGCCACTTTCTTCAAAAGCAGAGCAGCACAGAAAGTCACATACCGCATTGCCGGAGGGAGATTCCCGGATAATGAACACAAAGGCAGTTGGTTCGATTCGGCTGGAAATCAGATAATCCGCTTTGATTTTGGTCACGAACGGATAAAATTGGGGCATATAGGAGAACAAATCGAACTCCTGTTCCAGTATTTCTTTCAACCGCACCAGTGCCAGCAGACGCGGTTTCACATACCCCTGATAGAGTGTGCCCTTCTTTACCTTGTCGTAGGTGATCTTATCAGACAGAATCATATCCACTGTTTTGCGCGGGCTATACCGGGGAAGGGCAATATCTTTCAGGTAGTGGAACCCAGCAAGGTGAGGGAAGTCCTCTGGTGAAAATGTCAGCTTGATCTCGTGCAGTTCACCCTTATAGCCGTAGGTGAAAACATAGTGGTACTCGGTCAGTTCTTTCCAGACTTCTGCTGCCCGATACAAAATATCCTGCTGTTCGTCCTGCACATTTTCACCTTCCCTCAAAAAAATAGAAGCCCTGCCGAAAGGCAAGGCTCCTATTAAGCGTTTTCTTTCGATTCATCGAATCTATTCGGCTTGTGGTTCACGCTCAACCCACGGTCTGGCTCCACAATCGGCTGATACCGAACCAGTCCACTGCTTCATCGCCACCGATAGCTGGTCAATGCCGCTATCCTCTAGCTTTATTATACCACAAAAGGTCGTAAGTTCAAGCGCTTAAATTTAAAAACACTCAATCATATTATATGCTAAAGGGGTTTGGCCATTGCTACGTTTGCGAACGTCATACACCACCCTTGCCATCGACTGCATCGCCGTCGAGGATGAGTACGGCAACACCCCGGCACAGCGGGCAGAGCTGGACTGGCTGCTCTACAACAAGCCCTTGGAGTACGCACAGATGGTGCTGAGAGGGGAGATGGAGCATTATCTCTCCCTCGGCTGCGACCACGGCAGGCTGGAAGATTGATTGTTGCCTTTTTCAAAGCAACCAAGCGGTTCTTATCTGCTTTGCCGTTTCTCTTTAAGCTGCTTTTACCGTTTCATCGCCCCAGTTTTGCAACGAAAGTCTGTTTTGCGAAATAGACGTTTGTTGGCTATTTTTTTTTTTTTTTAATTTCAATCGATGATATGTTATATATGAAAAAATATTGCATATAGGCATGTTGCACGATTTTTTTGAGGTGGTATACTCCTCCTTGTGGCATACGGTTTGCTGCACACGAACACAACGATAACGCAAAAGAGAGGAATACCGCAATGAAAAAACGGTTGCTCGCAGGCTTGCTCGCAACGAGTATCGCACTGAGCATTTCGATGGGAGCTTTCCCTGCAATGGCAGCAACAAACGACGACTTCGTCGAAGACCGGGAGGACATTGCCGACTACACAGACGACAGTTACTCTTCCGGCTACTCTTCCTCGGAACAGCTTTTTGACGACATCATCTTCTTTGACTTGGACGAAGAAGTAGACGACACCGCAGCGGAAGTCATCGCAGAAGAAGATGCCAACGATTCAAGCGACACCGAGATTGATAGGGCGGCCGATTCAATCGAGGAGACAGAGCCGGAGGACGAAGTGCAAAACACGGATGCTGCCGAAGATCGGAACGATCGGGAATACCCGGACGAAGAAACAAAGTCAGGCACGAACCCGGGGGAAGCAGGCCCCTCCGATGCAAAAACCGAGGAGGATGTGCCGGACTCGTGGGAGGAAACGCCGAAGATCGACAGCGAATTGGAGGCCGCCATCGCTTCCGAAGATCCGTTCTCTTATTATGACGATGATGCGTCAGAAGAAGAAATGGATGACGACATTGCGCTGCTGGCCACCGGAAAAACCATGGCGCACGAAGACTACGCATACACCGATGTGTCGTCTGGTACAGAGTACATGGTGGACCTCTACACGGACCACACGGCAAAAATCTGGAAGCTGACCACCTCCTCCGGCGAAGCCGAGTGCATCCTTCCAAGTACGATCTATTACACAGACGCTGACGGCGTGCCGGAGCCGACCCCCTATACGGTCACCGAACTGCGCTTATCCTATTGGAGCGGTGTAACTTCGGACAATAACAACTATACTGCGCTGGTGCTACCGGATACCCTGACCGACATTGGGGGCTCATTATCCGGCTTCAAAAATGTAACAGAGATCACCATTCCGGGCAGTGTCAAAGTTTTCAATGCGACTCTGCAAAACATGAAGCAATTGAAGACTCTGACCTTCGATGAAGGCGTGGAGGAGATTGCTTCGGGATCGGTCGTATCCGGCTGCAAGAGCTTGACAACCATCCATCTGCCCAGCAGCCTGCAAAAACTCTCAGGAACGAGCACGTTTTCCGGCGCATCGGCGCTGACGGATATCACGCTCCCGGAAGGCATTGCGATCACAGAGGGTTCCACCTTCAGCGAGTGTACTTCTCTGGAATCGATCGAGCTTCCGGCCTCCATTACAACGATCCCCAGCAGTATGTTTGCAGGCTGCTCCGCTTTGGAGCGTGTGACGGCCAAGGGGACCATTACAGCCATTGGCAACGGTGCCTTTGGAAGCGTTACAGACTGGAAGGATCAGGAAATCGCCGATACAGTCTTGACGGAAATCCCGGATCTAAGTCAGGTCACGTCCATTGGAGACCGTGCATTTTACGGCTGCTCGGCATTGGAGACGGTTGACCTTCACAGCGTTACCACCATGGGATATGGCGCTTTCCAAGGGTGTGATGCGTTGTCCGGGGAGATTGACCTGAGCAATCTGGAGGTAATCCCGGGACATGCATTCTGCTATGATCCTAATATCACCTCGGTCATTACCTGCCCCACGCTGAGATCGATCGGGGATTGGGCGTTTATCTGGGCGGATATCTCAACCATCTCGCTGCCGGAGACGCTGAATTCCATCGGAACTTACACGTTCTATAAGGCCTCTTTGAGCGGCACCGTTGCACTACCGGATAGCCTGACTCAACTGGGTGCGAGTGCATTCAGTGGATGTGAAGAGGTCAATGCCATTCAGATCGGCTCAGGGCTCACAGATATCCCTTCGAATGCTTTCGCTGGTTGTACAAATCTAAAAACGATCACGGTAAACAATCGTCGGGAGGATGTGACCATCCCGAAAATCGATGGGGTTACCGTCACATATACCATCCCGTCTCTGGAGGCTACTGACGACAAAGTCTCCAATGCAGAAGGTGCCTTGAGCTTACAGCAGGCGGTCGATCAGGCAAATGGGCCAGTCACCATTGAAATTGAAAAAAACATTTGTTTGAATGCACCCGTTACGATAGCCAAAGGGAAGCAGGTCGAAATCACTGCAAATGCAAATGAGAACTACAACCTTTTTGGCAATAAGGACGAGAAACCCACGAATCTGTTTGTGGTAGAAGAAGGCGGTGAGCTTTCGCTGACCGGCGCGCTGACATTGGGCGGCTGGAACAATACCGGCAGCATTCTTGTTAATCATGGCAAAACGACGATAGATGGCAATGTTGTAATCGAAAAGTCCACTCTGGAAGGGGACAGCATGGGTGTCATTGAGGACAACGGCTCAAGTGCAGAACTCATTTTGGAGAACGGCACCATCCAGAACCATAAGATCCGCGGGGCACACAGCGCCTCGATCCGAGTCACAGAAGGCGCATCGTTTACCATGAATGGGGGCACCATTCAGGACAACATCGCGAATACCTCTTCCAGCGATTCCTCCTCCCCCGCAGTACTGCTGCTGGGTGCAAGCACGTTTACCATGAACGGAGGCTCCATCTGCAACAACAGCGGCCAATGTGGAACAGCTGTTTACCTTACGGCTTCCAGCAATGCCGCAAAAGCTCGTTTTACGATGAATGGCGGAACCCTAAGCAACAATGAAAGCCGCTCGTATACGCCGTACTCCACACCTACGGGTGCTGTTTTTGTAAAGTACTCCGCAGAGTTTGTTTTGAACAATGGCACCATTACCGGCAACTGTGCACACGACGGAGTCGGTGGCGGTGTGGCAGTTATGGATGAATTGCCAACGGAAGAACATGGCACCGCCTTTACGATGAACGGCGGTACCATCTCGAACAATACAGCATCGGGGTCTCGTTGTTCCGGCGGCGGCATTTACTCCTGCTCGAATTATGTCTCTTTGTTGGGAGGACGAATCGAGAACAACTCCGCCTACGATGGCGGCGGTGTCTACAGTGAGGGCAATACCGAAATCTATACGACCCTGCACATTCAGAACGCTCTGATCACGGGGAATACTGCGGATCAAGGCGGCGGTCTGTGGTTCTGCCCCACAGGTGATGCGAAGCTGTATATGCAGGATGGTGCCGTGATCTATGGGAATACGGCAGCATCGGCAGGCGACGACTTCGCTTCGCCAGAGGTTGCGACAGGCGCAGGCGGAAACGGCGGTGTTACCCTGCCGGATTATTTTCCCAATGGCAAAGTGATCCAGTGGTTCAGCGACGGCTTCCTGTACGCTCCCTATGGAAATCGCGGTACAGCCGGGCAGGGAACCCGATACAATACGGTTGAGTACGCCAAGCGTGTGACAGGGATACAGAATGAGAAAAAGGGATTGGCGTTGAAATCCGTTGTTTCGGACGGTGTGTCGATTCCTGCAACGGGATCGCTTATCATTACAGGCAATCAGGCTTCGCACGGTGGTGGCGGTATTGGTGCCAACGGCGGCGTGGTCATCGGCGAAGCGACCTCCCTGTCCTATTCGATCTCGGTAAAAAAAGCCTGGGATAATCCGGGCTATGAGGACACCCAGCCTTCCGGCGTGACGATTCACCTGAAGGAACGCGACACCGGGGATATTGTAAGCACAGCAGAGCTGACCGGCGAAAATGGATGGCAGCATACCTTCACCGATCTTCCGCTTTCGCCGGATCACTACACGGTGACCGAGCAGCCGCTAGAAGGATATAAAGCGACCTACTATCAGGATGCAGACGGAAACTTCATCATTACCAATACCTATTTGACCACACCTACGCCGGATGTGCCCGCTGTAACGATCTCTGTCCCGGTGGAAAAGAAATGGGTCAACGATTACAAGTGGGAACGCCCTGCAAGCATCCATGTTTCTCTGTGGAACGGCGATGCAAAGGTCAAAGAAGCAGACCTGACTGCAGATATGGGCTGGACGTATATTTTTGAAGACCTGCCCGAAGGCACCTACTCCGTAACAGAAGACGCTGTGCCCGGTTATGAGACCTTGATTGAGCGCAGCGATGCGGGCGGTTTCATCATTACCAATACGTATGAACGCCCTCTGTATCCCGAACCGATTGAGCCCATTGACCCCATCCCGCCTGTGGATCCCCCGCAAGAGGAGATCGTGACGCCGCCGATTGTTCCAGGGACCACCGGGAATGAACCCAACCCACCCTCCACGGAGGAGACTACAAGCGTACCTCCAACAGAACCGACGGAGGAATCAACAGAAGAATCAGCGGAAGAACGCTCGGCTGAAAGCGATCCAGAGGAATCTCCCATAAAAGAAACGCAAGAGACTCCCTCTGTTTCTGCAAATCCGCCCAAGTTGATTCAGACCGGCCAGACATGGTGGCCTGTTTTCCTGCTAATGTTTGCTGGCGCGGGCCTGCTTGTGTTTGGCTTCTATAAACGCTCGAAAGAGAACATCGATCACGAATAAATCAAAAAGCCCGCTGCTCATTTTGAACTGCACCCCATTTGTTAGACAGTATGGTATACTGTTTAGGAAATGGGGTG
>OOAD01001472.1_pt1 | contig 12748 bp, 9 predicted proteins | sample 1671151 | NCBI WGS metagenome assembly OOAD01 (sample SAMN06348127, study PRJEB24527) | human gut metagenome | biome: human gut; feature: ankylosing spondylitis patient; material: feces | host: Homo sapiens | place: China | collected 2015-10
TTCACCAGCTCACCCAGCCGGGCGACCATCCGGTCAACATCTACCATCCGGAAGGTGAATACCTTAAGGGACTGGTGCTCTACGTAGAATAATTCTCCCCAAAAGGGATACAATAAAAGAAGCTGTTTCACTGTCGGAATGCTCCGTGTGTGAAACAGCTTCTTTCGTATCTTCTCCGGATGTGTCTCATCCGAACAGCTTGCCAAACAAGCCCTGTCTTTTCTTCTTCTCCTGTTTCCGGCGTTCGATGCCCTCTTCCAGCCTTTCATCCAGCGTTTCGGCCACCAGATCCGCAATTTTCAGGCGGTAATGTATGATGCGGTAAATGCTTCCCCAGTCGAGCATTCCTCCCAGATTGCGGTCGTCAATGAACACATCCGCCTTCAGCTTCCGCGAGAAATGCTGATGCGCCTCCTGTTCCTCCGGATAGTTCGTATTGACCGCATAAAATTCCACTCCATGCTGTCGGCAGAAATCCACGGCCTCTTCCAGCAGCTTGTCCTCTCTTACAGTCCACAAAATCAGCCGGTGCCCCTCTTTTTGCAGCATTTTCAGTGTGTCAAAGGCAAAAGGCTTTTCCCGTCCGATTTCCGGATAGCGGTGTTCCACAATAGTACCGTCAAAGTCAACAGCTATGATCATATCTAAATTCGTTTAAAAAGTTACGTAAAAAAGGTTAGTTTGCAAATGTAAGAGAAAGAATGAAAAAAAGAAATCGCCGCATCTCCTTTTTCAAGGAAGTGCAGCGATTTCCTATGATTTTAGTGTTTTTTTTATTTTGCCATGCGGATGATAGCGGCGCGGCTCAGACGCGGATTTTCGCGGAACATAGTGTCAACACCACCTTTGTATTCCATTGTCAGCTGATCCTTGTTTACACCATATTTATCTACCAGTGTATTGTATACAGCTTCTGCTCTCAGCTTGCTCAGGCGTTCGTTGAATTCAGCCGAACCAGTCTGCTTGTCAGCATATCCTGTGATGATGAATTTGTTTTCAGGATACTTCTTGATCAGGTTTGCATAAGCTTCCAGATTCACTGCTTCTTTTTCGCTCAGGTAAGCCTTGTTGATGTCGAAGAACGCTACATATTCAGTTGCATCCGGCAGCTTGTTGCTAGCCTTGGTTTCAGTTACAACCGGCTGGTTACGTTTTTCTTCTTCCAGTGCATTTACGCGGTTTCTCAAGCTGGCATTTTCTTCGTTCATGCTCTTAAGCTGATTCTGTACAGCCTGCATTTCAGCAGCCGAGATACCGGTACCCTTAGTCCAGTCTCTGCGGTTGAAGCGGTAAGTTGCACCTACCATGATGGCTGCAGAACCTTCCATATTCTTTCCGCCACGGATACCGTCCATCACGTCGTTGTTGATGTTTCCTTTCAATTCCAAGTTCAAGTCCCAAGCCTTGTTCAAACGGAAACGGTTGATGAATCCGATACCTCCTGACAATTCGTTTTCGTTATTGTCGATGCCGCGCAGGTAACCGATGCTTACGTAAGGAATTGCGTTGTACAATCTGTCTTCACGGTAGCCGCAGAACAGGTTGGTGAAGTTCAGCATTACGTCACCGTGCAAGTGCAGGATTCCCCATTTAGTGCGATACAAGTTGGTATCTACGCGCTTGTAGGCAAAACCTCCATCTTTAACTGAGTAACCTTTAGCCTGGTAACCACCGAATCCCAGTCTCAATCCGATGCCCGGAGTAAACCATTTTCCTACATTGATTTCGAATGTCGGAGTAATCAGTTTGCCGGCTTTTCCTTTAGAAATGTAGTCGCCTACATACATCTGTGCACCGATGTTGGCTCCTACAAACAAGTTGTCGCCAAACAAGTTGGTCTGTACAGTGTATTTTTCAATCTTTTCTACGTTGCTGTTTTGCTGCGTGTTTTGCGCCATTGCACCTACACCTGTCATCAGTGCAATAGCCAGAATGTAAATTCTACTATTCATATTCATGTAATTATTAATTCTGCGTCAAAGATAATACAATATTTCCAAACCGTGATAAGGAATGATAAGATATCTATCAAAATGTGTGAGGTTTAATAAAAAAACTGCCTAAAAGTACAGGTTCACCCCTAAATTCGCATACGGAAGCAGGGAGATTCCCTTCTCCGTCAAGGTTCTGGCCCCCGGGGTGATGGCTCCCTTGTAGCCCCTCAGCACTTCTTCCGCAAAGACGCCCCATTGGTCATTTATCCGCACGGTTTCTTTCAGCCCGGCCTGTACGCCGAAATAGTCCTTTTGTGCCGTTCCGTGGTGCGTGTATAAAATACCCGCCAGGCCTTCCACCGTAAAGATTCTTTCCGGGTTATACGCTGCGGCCAGGGTGCTCAGGTCTACCAGGTAGTCCGCTCCGAGGGTAAAGGGATATACATGCTTGCTCACACTGTAAGGATAATGCGCCATTTCGATGTATCCTCTAACCGATGAGTATTTGCTCCATCTTCTTCCATACCCCACATAGAATTGTTGTCCCAGGTGCTTCATCATGGCCTTCAGCTGCTGGTCTCCGGTACGCATCGGGTAATTTGCTCCCATGCCGACCGATACAAAGTTATAGGGTTCAAACAGGTATTGGTGACGGGTAATACATTCTTCGCGTCTTCTGTACTGCACCCCCATTTCTATGCTCAGGTTCTGCATGCGGCGTTTGCTGCTCGTTCCGTGCAAGAAATTTTGCGTATAGCTGTTCTTGCTCCAGCGTGCCTGCCCGAATACGCCGATGTGGTCGTTTACGGCATACACCAGCTGTCCTCCGAGTGTCGGTCCGGTGAAAGGTCTGACTTTGCGGGCGTAAGTCGCTCCCCGGTGTGCCACGAATCCGGCTTCCGCACCTCCCATCAGGTTTACTTCCAGTCGGGGGTCAGTCACCCGGTCGTCGAACAGACGGTTCAGGTTGACCATAGCCTCCAGTCGCACGCCTCCGTAGCCTTCTTTTATCTTTTCAGTGCCCTTCTCGGAGAGGGTATTATGCACTCCGGCAAATAAAGTTCCCCTTATCCCGAAAGGCAGGAACCATTTTCCCATGCTGATACCCATTACCGGACCTACGGGTTCCAGTACCCCGTTCATTATCGGTGCCTTTCGTATTCTGGCAGAATAATCTCCCTGAATACCCGCATAAATTTCGTAGAACAGGTTGTCCAGTGCGCCGGAGTTGGCCGAAGGACCGGAAGTCTTGTTCAGTCCGGTAAACCGGTAAGTCAGTCCGGCCATCGCCTGGGCACCGATGTCATATCTCTTCTGTGACTCCAGCCCGTTGATGCCGTCGGTAAAAAGATTCACCCTCGGTTCCAGAAACAGGTCCAGGTGGTTGTGCAGATGGTAGTTCACATGCAGTCCGCCGTGTATGCCTCCAGCTACGAAACGTTCCTTTGAAACCTTGTTTTTCGTCCCGTAGATGCCGATACCCAGTACCGTTTCCAGGTCCCATCGCAGGTCGTCCTTGTAGCCTCTCAGGTAATCCAGTATCCGGAACATGTGCGCTATTTCCACGCCGCCTCTTCCAATCTGTTCGTTCACCGCCCCTTCTACGGCCAGACGGTAACTGTTGAACGAGGTCACATCCTTTGTGAAGGCGATACCGAATTCTTTGGAGTAGGGGCCTGCCGCTCCGCCTCCCAGTTTTCCGGCACCAGCATAAATCGACAAGGAAGAATTCCATCCCCTGGCCTTGGGGTCAATCACCCTTCCGGCAGGGATATACCTTTTCTGTCTCACATAATCCATCGCGTTGAAAAAGCCGGTTTTTACCGAATCGGCTGTGGCATCCTGTGCGAGGATAGTTTCCGTTCCGCCCATCCACAAATAGCCGAGGGCAGCTATATATAAAGTCTTTCTGTTTATTTTCATGATTACTGATTCTTATACATCTCCAACGCCGTTTCCACAATCTCTTTCGTGAATTCACCGTCGTTCTGGGCAGTGACAATCATCTTCTGGTCCAGGTTGAAACATCTCACCAGATACAGAGCCGCTTCCGTCAGTCCTACGTCTCCCTTTCTGGCTTCCGTCACCGCCTTCAGGTACCATTTCACAGGACTCTCGTCCGCCATCTGTTCCAGCACCTTTTCCGCCTGTGCGTTTCCCTGCGGCGTTTCCAGTGCCAGGTTCATCACCGCCTCGTTCTGTACGGACGACTGGCAGATGGTGCGGAAGGTCTCTGCGGCTCGCTGCGTCTCTTCAGGCGTATTCCCTCCCTGGAAATAGCCGCCCATGGCCCATGCGTACGCCTTCACCAGGTCAAATTCCTTGTAATCCGCCGGAATCAGCTTGGCCATGACACTGGCATTCTCAAAGTCGCCCGCTTTGATGTACATGCACAGCTGGTTCACCACCACCTCAATCGGGTTGATAATCTCCGTTCTTCCCGTATCCATGTTTTTCCTTTTATAGTTCACGGTAAAGATGGTACGGTCTATCAGCGGTTCCAGTATCCGCGTGTCGGTCACATCCTTTTCCAGGTACAGCTTGGCCAGCGTGTTTCCGGCCAGCACCCATGGACGCTTCATGCTCAGCGATTCCTCGTACGCCTTGCGTGCCACCGCCTCCTTTTCCTGACTGTCCTTCAGCAGTTGCAGCAGCTTCCAGTATTCATACCGGGTATACATTCCGTCCAGTCCTTTTCTCCGGTAAGCCGCCATCACCTCCTTGTCGGTCGGTTCCCGGTAGATGTCATAGCGGCACAGGTACTTCACTTGTCTCAGCTGCTCCAGGTAAGGCACAATCACCGTACGGTAGTCCTTGGAGGCCTTGATTCGCTGTCCCTGCCGGTTCATCTGGTCGGGCAGTTCTCTTACAACCTTTCTGATGAAACCGGCCGTTTCCATCAGGCTGTCCTTCTCCAGCAGTTCGGCCACCTCGTTCCATGAAGCCACTTCCGCCTGCGGGTTCTGATACACGCGTTCGGCTACCGCATGGGGGAGTACCCCGATAACCTCCTGCTGAATCCGTTGCATACGTTTCTGGGCCAGCTGCAGGTTTTGCTGGTAATATCCTTCCGGCGATGCCTTGCCGATGACGTGAAACTCTTTCAGCATGGCGCCGGGCTCGTTCAGAATCAGGTTCAGTTTCTTCCGTATTCCGGCAAGGCTCTCCTGGTTCTTCGGGTCGTCCGTCAGCCGGTCCGAGTTGATTTCAAAGTTGAGCTCCACCTGGTCCTCCGTGTCAAACTTCTCTACCTGTGCCTTCTCCGGATATTTTTGGAAATCCATATCCAAGGCTATCAGGTCATATTGCAGGAATTTCAGGGGGCGCTTGTTCTCGCATGTATTAATCTGATACGTCTTTCTGAACGGAACATTGTTGTAGTCCTCTATACAGAAGTCCGCATAGCAACTGTAATTCACGTTCGGGTCGGGCACCGTCACCGTGTCTTGCCATTCAATCACCATCCGCTCATTCACCAGCGGCCGTGACTGGATATAAGGCTCCAGAGCATCCCTTTTCAGGTCGTACCCCATTCGTCGGGTCTGGGTCAGGTGATATTCCTTGCCGTCGTATACCAGTGGTTTCAAGAAAGCCACCGTGTCGTTGGTCGTACAGTTCAGTACATACGGCTGTACAATCAGACGCGAATACTTGTTGCCTTCTCCATGTGGGACCAGAAACGTATTATAAGGATAAAAACGGTTACCTATCAGTCGGCTGGCCTTCGGTTCCGGCTGAATCTGCTTCAGCTCTCCCGTTACCACTACCTCCTTCAGATAGATACCGTCATCCACTTCTACGTCTATTTTCATGCGGTTGCTCACCTTTTCCAGAATGGCCTTGTTCAGGCCCGCTTTGAACACCAGTGCCCCGTTGTCCGGCACCAGAATCTCGTAATACCCGTTGGCATCCGTTTCCGCCCTTTCATCTTCGTTCATGAACAGTGCGAAATTGGTATTATCCTTGTCCAGGCTGTTCTTCAGGTCCTTTGCGGCCGCCACTGTCTTGCAGCTATATACATAGACCACGCTTCCCGAGAACGGAACCTTCTTTTTCTTGTCCGCAATGTTGTAAACCGTGCCGCTCACCTTAATCATTCGCTGCGCCCATCCGCTTGCGGGGACAGCAGTCAGCAGCATCGTAACCAGTACATATTTTCCGATGCGGCTTATTCTTTTCCTATTCATACGCTTCAGCTTCTTAGAATAAATAGCAGCATGACACCGCTACTTCTGTCGGCACACACTTCACTCCGTTTGCATTATACTCTTCTTTTTTCAGGTATGTACCCTCCGGATATTTCTTCTCCCTGTACCACAGGGCACCCACTCCGGCCGAGAATTCCAGGTTGAACCGTTTGCTCAGCGGCCAGGCATAGCCGTATGTCAGTCCCGGTCCTGCAGCTTCTCCCTGGTGCGCTTTCCCCTTGTGCACCACCGTATACCTTAAGCCGCTTACAGATAGTCCGATGAATGAACGCGCCATCGGTCTTCCAGAAATCCAATACCTGAACTCCGCCTGTGCCCCTTTCAGCTGGGCATCCAGCGGCGTCTTGTTTAGTCCGTAAAACACAGTCCCTTCCAGGCTGAATTTGGAAGCTGTCACCAGCTCCATTGAAATGTTCGGCGTCAGGTTCCCCCACAGCAGTGCGTTCGTTTTCACCGCGGCCAGCTGTGCATGAGCCATGCCGCAACCGGCCACCCATGCTCCCAGGCAGATACCCCGCCTTAAAAAATGATTCATAAAACTTTGTTATAAAAATAGGTTATCGTTAAGTTCTAGTATGCGTTTTTCTCTCCATGTATGGCGTTTGCCACTGTTTTATAGATGATAAACAAGTCCAGGCCGAAGCTCCAGTGTTCGATATACCATATATCTCCACGGATACGTCCTTCCATATCCTTCAGCTCCTTGGTTTCTCCGCGATAGCCCGTCACCTGGCTCCAGCCCGTGATGCCCGGCTTCACGAAGTGTCTCACCATATACTTGTTAATCAGTTTCGAATATTCCTCCGTGTGTTTCAGCATGTGCGGTCGGGGACCTACCACGCTCATGTCGCCCAGCAGCACATTGATAAACTGCGGCAGTTCGTCGATGCTTGTTTTTCGCATGATGTTTCCCCAGCGTGTCTTGCGCGGGTCATCCTTGGTAGCCTGCAGCGAGTCGGCCTGTGTGTTCACCCTCATGCTCCGGAACTTATAGCAGTAGAACTCCTTGTCGTTCAGCCCGTTTCGTTTTTGTTTGAAGAATACTGGTCCCGGCATCGTCAGCTTGGTGATAATGGTCACAATGAGCAGGATAATCGGGAAGAGCGTACACAGAAACAGCAGTGAGAACACAATGTCGAACGCCCGTTTCATCATCTTGTTGCCCGTCCGGCTCAGCGGGTCTGGTCGTAGGCTCAGGAAAGGTACGTTTCCTATCATATTGAAATATACACGGTTCTGCAGGTAGTTGTAAATGTTCGGCACACTGTAGAAATGCACCAGGTGGTTCTCGCAGTAATTAATCAGCGAACGGATAATGACATGTTCCTTTGAAGGCAGACAGCAGAACAGGTAATGCGTATTTCCGTTCTTTTCCAGGTATTCTTTCACGTCCTGGGGCTTTCCCAGGTACGGACATTCCTGTGGAAACTTCGGGTTCGGCTCAAAGTCGAAATACCCTTTTACCCTGAATCCGGTCCAGTCCTGAGTCGTCAGTTCATAATACAGTTCGCGGTTGTTTTCCGAACTACCCACCAGCACCACATAGCGCAGGTTACCACCTTTCGAACGGTATCTTTTCAACCCCCATCGCATGAGGATACGGAATACAGATAGCGAAATAAATAACAGTCCTAAAAAAGTCAGGTAGAAATACGACCAGGCATCCATGAATCGTCCCAGCTCCAACACTACCCCTGATAATATTCCGAAGCAGATTGTACTTTTCAATACCTTACCCAGAATCTGGTAGGCATATACCTTACGCCGGTAAAGCACCACGCCAGCCTGCATGGCCGATACGAAGTAGCAAAGCATCACCGTCAGGATGACCTGCAGGTGCGGCGCCTGCAGAATCTTGTGCCATGGCGTATCTTCTGTAGTGAGAAACAACAGATAGAACAATCCACCCGTAATAAGCGTTTCACAAGTAACGATAAAAAAGCTTACCCAACTGTTATAGGCGTCATATTTTGTTTTCATGCGCTATGTTTTTATTAGTGTTTCAATCTCAGATATGCTAGTCACATTTCTCTAAAGATATTCCAGATAAACAACGTGTTTCCGATAATGTATCGGCGCCACATCCGTTTCGGTTCTTTCAGCAGTCTGTACAACCATTCCAGACTGTGTTCCTGCCACCACAGAGGAGCCCGTTCCATGGTGCCGGCAAAAAAGTCGAACACCGCACCGATGGTGCCGCAATGGCAGTGAATGTCCAGTTTATCCCAATGACGGTATGCCCACTTCTCCTGTTTGGGAGCCGTCATACCAATCCACAGCAAGTCCGGATTAGCCCGGTTGATGGCTTCGATGATTGCCCGGTTCTCTTCTTCCGAGAATTCCGGCTTGTAGGGTGGGGAGTACGTTTCAATCCGGATGTTCGGGTAGACCGTTTTCGCTTTTTCCCGAATCAGATTCAGCACCTTTTCGCTACTTCCCATGAAGAAGCAGGTACCTCCCTTTTGGTTCAGCCGTTCCATCTCCATGGTAAACAAGTCCCATCCGGCAATACGTTCTGTCGGCTGGCTTTTCGCTTTCAGTTTCCGGCAAGCCATCACGATACTTGCTCCGTCGGGAATCAGTGCATCCCCTTTCATCAGCGCTTCGGCAAAGAACGTATCCTTCAGAGCCGTATTATAGGAGTGCGCATTGATGGTATTGATTAACAGTTTCCCTTCCGGAAGAGCTTCCAGCTCTTTCTTCGATTCAACGATTTTTATATCTTTTAGTTTCAGCATACGTTTGTGTGCGTTTATATGGATAATCCGTTGCCTGTGTACGATAATGTGACAAAACCATTACGATAGTTTTCTGTATCTTGCTGCGAATCCCCAGATTTCCATAAAGCAGACCAGCGGTACGATAAATCCCACTGCCATGGAAATACGGTCGGCTATGAGCCCCATTAACAAGGGAGCCACTGCTCCTCCTACAATCGACATAATCAGATAAGAAGAAGCCTGTTTGGTTTGTGTGCCAACGTGGCGCAAAGATAAGGAAAAAATAGTAGGAAACATAATCGATTCACATAAAAAGCACAGTAACAGGAAATACCATCCTGCTCCGCCCGGCATCAGAATGACTGCCGCCATGCATACACAAGCACCTGCCGCACAAACGGCCAGCACTTTTTCCCCCTTCACGAAGCGCATCAGCCAGCTTCCGCCCATGCGTCCGGCCATGAACAGTCCCATGCCGCCGAACGACAGCCATACCGAAGCCTCCTGTGCCGAAACGCCTGCATTTTCGGTGGCGTAGTTGATGAAAAAACTGTTGATGCCCGTCTGTGCGGCTACGTAAAGGAAAAGCGACAGCAGTCCCACTGTGAACGAGGTCGTTCTCCACAGCGATTTCCCGCTCGCTTCAGCCTGTTCGCTTTCTGCTTCCCGGCCTATTTCCGGCAGTTTCACTCGCGAAAAGAGGATGGCGATGCACAGCACCACCGTACCCAGCACCGCGTAAGGAGTAGTCACGTCACCTCCTCCGGCAAAGAGGAAGAAACCTCCCGCCAGCGGACCGCAAATCCAGCCCAGCCCGTTGAACGACTGCGCCAGGTTGATGCGCCGCTCACTGCCTTCCGGTTCACCCAGCACCGTGACATACGGGTTCGAGGCCGTTTCCAGGCAGGTCAGTCCGCAACCGATGACGAACAGTGCCAGCAGGAAAAACTCAAACGACTGAATTCGTCCTCCCGGGATGAACAGCAACGCCCCGATGCCATACAGCACCAGGCCCGTCAGCACCCCTGTGCGGTAGCCGAAGCGGCGGATAATCCGTCCCGCCGGCAGCGCCATGATAAAATACCCTCCGTACACCACCGCCTGAATCAAGGCCGAGCGCGTGCGGGTAATCTCCAGTGTATCTTGAAAATGTTTGTTCAGCACATCCAGAATACTGTGTGCCACTCCCCACAGAAAAAAGAGGGAAGTAATCAAAATAAAAGGAACCAGGAAACTCTTTCCGTCCCTGGTTCTTACTAATCCAATCTTTTCCATCTCAGCTTCTACTGATTTCCAGTCCCTTGTTCGATAAACTCATCTCCACGAAGCGTGCCCGTTCGTTCGGACGTTCCTCTGTCAGAATCCGGCGGATACGCACCGCCGCATCCGGATCCTTGGCCACCATGTACAGGTAACCGCCGCCCCCGGCCCCCGGCAACTTATATCCCAGGCAGAGGTCGTCAATCCGTTCCGTCAAGGCCTGCACTGTCGCCGGGTTCGTACCCTCATCCAGCAGCTGGTTCTGCTTCCACGTCTTCCGTATCAGTCGTCCCGTTTCCTCGAAATCATTCCGCAGGATGGCATCGTACATATCCATGGCGTGACCCTTCATCTGCTCCAGCAGGTGCAGGTGACGGTTCGAGTTCAGGAACATGCCCTTCACAATCTCCGCCAGGATGCCCTTGGCCGTACGCGTAATGCCCGTGTAATACAGCAGATGGCACTTGCGGTACTCGTCGCTCGTGAACAGGTAATCCGGCAACCAGCGCACCTTCGGTTCCTGGTGCCATCCCGGTTGCGTCTGTAGCAGCTTCACCCCGTGCAGCACACCCCCGTACTGATCCTGCCAGCCGCCCCCCGTGGTGAGCAACTGTTCCAATACCAGTGTACGGCTGCCGATGCCCTGCTTGTCCCAGTTCAGGCCGCAGAAATCATTCAGCGCCCCTAACACCGTAGCCGCCAGGATAGAGCTGGTGCCCAGTCCCGAACCTGCCGGAATAGCCGACAGCAAGGTCACTTCAATACCCGTGCCGAACGACTTCAGCTGTGCTTCCAGCGATGCAAACCGTTCCATGGAGAAATCCGGATGGAAGCCAGCCAGTACCAGTGCTGCCTTGGGAATAGAGAAAGGCGAACCCACCTTGTTGAAATGCTGCAGCTCCTCGTAGGTAGACACCACCTCCATGGCACCTAAATCGATTGAGCGCAACGTAATGCGGTACTCCTTCGACGGTTTCACGTACACCTGCAGCGGCGGCTGTCCGTTCAGCTCAATGGCCAGGTTCACCACATTTCCGCCCTCCATCAGGCTGTAGGGTGGGGTATCCGTCCATCCCCCTGCAATGTCGATACGCACCGGGCTGCGCCCCCACACAATCTGGTCTGCATAAACCGACAAGCGGGGAGACTGCCGGGCCGCACAGGCCGTGCCGGTCAGCATCTTACGCATCAATCCGAAAGCCTGTTCTTCATATTTCCGTCCGTCTTCACCTTTCAGGCCGGCCACACGGGCACGGAACATCGCATCGCTGATACGTGTCAACCCATCCGCCATCTCCGGCAATGCGTCCGGTAAAGGCAAATCCTCCTCCGCATATTCATGGGCCACGTCATCCAAGTTCAACTGGTAGAACACGCTACGTTCGTAATGGGCTGCCAATAAAGGCAGGTTCTTCGTCCGGAACGCCTCACGTTGGCACGTCAGGCGGTGCAGGTTGGCGTATGCCGACAATTCATCGGCCGACATTTTGCGGGCCGAGAACCATACCTTACGTCCATCCTCCAATTCAGGCTCGGTCGTCATCCAACGCATAGCCAATCCCAAGTCCTCCACATTGCCGCACAAAGGAAACAAACGGGCCGCCTGCAAATCATGGTTCTCCTCTATGTCTTCCGGTTTCAGGCCGCGCTCGGCCAACCACTCCGTCACAGGCATGCCCTGATACAGGACCGCCCTGTCCGACAGGCAGCCCTTGAAGGCATCGTTGAAACCGTAAGGACGGGCGGCAAAAGCCTCCGGCCAACTTCAGCGGCCAACGGTTTTCAGGCACCCCTGTAATGATGTTACGGCACGCCAATGTCCAGTCGCGCCCCACGAAGCTGTTCTCTATCCAAAGTTCCGAGTTCGCGGCCTCCAGAGGCACTTCCACTTCGGCATTCTGCACGAACATGGCCGGATGGGGTTTAGCCTTGCGGTGCATGATTTCCCGTTGGTCCGTCACGATGTTCTGCACGGCCAGGGTGGAAGAAATCATCTCGCGGCTCGTCCCGTAATGATAGAAATTCCCCCCTTCCAAAGGCAAGATGGCCACCGTCAGGCTGTTCAACTCCGGGTCGTCCAACGTAGGACGGTCTCCCAGTGCCAGACCGAACTCGGAGTACATGTCGTAAAACGACAACTGCCCGTCACGGTAAGAACGCTTCACCATCAGTTCCACCGCCCGGTCGCTCAGCAACCAAATCCCGATGTCCATCAGGAACAAATGCTTGCTCATCAGTGCGCCCAACTCGGCCACACTGGGTTTCTGCAACATGAAAGCCAACCTCTCCGGCGACCGGCGGTCCGATACGAATACTCCATGGTTTTGAGCCAGGCTCGGGTCTACCCACAACCCATAGCACACCACGTCGGCCTCGGGGATGTCCTGCAAAGGCCGGTCGGTACGGATATACACGTCGCCACTGGCCACCAACGTGTGCAACGACTGCGGCGCACGCTCCATAACCTGCTCGTAAAGGGGCAACTGAAGCGACAAAAGGTTTTGATCCAGACGCTGTCCCCGCTTCCACCGGAACACCGGTACCGGAGTCAGTATTTTCCCCGAAGGCGCGTAAGCCGGCAAACGCCGGCTCTGCCCTCCAGCATGCAGCAGGATGCGTTTCTCAC
>OOAD01001473.1_pt1 | contig 12737 bp, 11 predicted proteins | sample 1671151 | NCBI WGS metagenome assembly OOAD01 (sample SAMN06348127, study PRJEB24527) | human gut metagenome | biome: human gut; feature: ankylosing spondylitis patient; material: feces | host: Homo sapiens | place: China | collected 2015-10
ACCGCAACGGCGGCTACACCCGCATCATCAAGATCGGCGCTCGCCGCGGCGACGCAGCTGAGATGGCAGTTCTGGAGCTCGTCTGATTCTGCTCTGACTGTTTGATACAGTAACAAGAGAAACCATTGCACAGTTTTTGTGCAGTGGTTTCTTTTTTTTGTGGTTTACCTCCTCAGTCGCTGCGCGATGGATTCCAAAAGGGGGAGCGAACCCTCTCCGTCACGGCTTGCGCCGTGCCACCTCCCCCGAAAGGGGGAGGTTTTGCTCTACTTACCGGCAGATGCCCAAAAGCTCCCCCTTCGGGGGAGCTGGCTGCGAACGCAGTGAGCAGACTGAGAGGGTAATCCCCCGCAGCGCCGCGCTTTCGCAGAAAGCGGCGCGGCACCTGTCGTTTCCCTCCACGACCCCACCTGTGAAAATGCGTTTGGAGCGCTCCGCAGAGCGCGACAAACGCGAAATTTTAAATAATAATTCCGCTGAACATGGCCAGAGCGCAGCGGAGGGCATTTTAAATCCTCCCACGCGTAAGCGCCAGATATGCCCACCCCCTTTTTTGTGTCCGCAAAGTGTGGTATACTGAAAATAGCATTTTATGCCCGGAAGGAGGTTGACCGGTATGAACAGAACCCACAGGCTGCGGCTGGTGCTGTGCACGCTGTTGTGCTTTGTGCTGTGCAGCTGCCAGACCGTGCTGCCGGCCAACGAAAAGGCACAGGTAGAGGAACTGCTGCGTGCCCCGAAGCTTTCCGGCGATTACGGTGCGCTGCAAACTGCCCTGAACGACTGGCTGGGCGAGAGCGCCCAGCTGAAATATCCCATTCAGGGGGAGCTGCTTTCTCCCTTTGTGCTGCAGGACTTGGACGGCGATGGTCAGCAGGACGCGGCGGTGCTGTATACCACCGCCCAGACCGCCAACGTCTGCGTAGCCATTTTGCAGCGGGACGACACCGGAAGCTGGCAGGTGCGCCAGAGCGTGGAAGGTCTTGCCGAAACGGTGGAGAACGTCAGCCTTGCCCAATTGCAGGATACAGACAGCTGCCAGCTGGTTGTGGGCTATACCGCCGCCCAGAATGATCACTATCTGGCGGTGTACTCCTATCAGAAGGGCACCCTGTCCACCATTCTGGAACAGCAGTATGAGCAGTATCTGGTGGAAAATATCACCGGCGGCAGCAGTCAGGATCTGATCCTGATGTCCACGCAGGAGGACGGCAGTGTGCAGATCGAGCTGCTGACCGCAGACCGGGAGGGCAGCTTCCGGCAGGTGGCAGTCAACGGCCTTTCTGCGGATAAGTTCTCCGGCTGCGCCTCGGTGGCGGCGGGCGCGGGCGCGGATGGACGGCACTATCTGGTGCTGGACGGCTGGACCGGCATTTCCGGCAACAATCTGGCCTCGGTGCTGCTGTGCTACGATGAGAATAGCCAGCAGATGGTGCCCGCCACACGGATCAGCAGCCAGCGGCTGTATAACGCCTCTTTACGCAACGTGCCTACGCTGGTCAGCCGGGACTTGGACGGAGACGGCATCGTGGAGATCCCTACTCAGCCGGACGAGGCGGGTCTGCTGAACCTGAGCCAGAGCCGCCGCATGGACTTTATCGTCTGGATGGACTACACCAGCAGCCAACCGGAAAAAAGCTTTGGCCTGCTGGACGAAGAGACCAACTGTTATATCGAGCTTCCCGCCGAGTGGGAGGGCAACCTGAAACTGACCGACAGCGAGGAATATGACAACGCAGTGGAACTGCGCACGGTGGACGAAGATCAGCTGGTGCTGACGGTACGGCTGGCAAGAACCTCGGCCAACTCCACCGGCTGGACTCGGCTGGGCGTGGTGGCGTCCCGTCAGGTGCAGGCCAAAATGGGGCCGGGTGTTTTGCTTTCTGACACGAACTACCGCCTTTCCAAGGCGTTGTATCTGCTGAATTGAGGAATGGAGGATGCTGCATGGTACGAGTGCTTGTTGTAGAAGATGAAGCCAATATCCGCGATATGATCGCCCTGAACCTGCGCCATGCGGGGATGGAGGTGGTGGAGGCCGAAAGCGCCGAAGCTGCCCTGCCGCTGCTGGCGCAGAAGCCCGGCTGTGATGCCGCCATTCTGGACGTGATGCTGCCGGGCATGAATGGATTCTCGCTGTGCGAGACCATCCGCCGCACCGACCAGCAGATCGGCATTATCATCCTAAGCGCCAAGGGGCAGGAGCAGGATAAGATCCGCGGCCTGTCCATCGGCGCAGACGATTACATGACCAAGCCTTTCAGCGTCAGCGAGCTGCTGGCGCGTGTGGAGGCGCTGTGCCGCCGGGTCATCCGCACCAAGGAAGGGGAGAGCCGGGAGAATACCCCGCTGAGCACTTTGACCAGCGGCGAGTTTGTGCTGGACGAGAACCGCCGCGTGCTGCTGAAGGCCGGTCAGCCCATTGAACTGACACAGGTGGAGTTCCAGATCATGGAGCTGTTCTTCCGCAACCCGGGCACCGCGTTGGTGCGTGAAAAGATCCTGAAAGGGGTCTGGGGCGAGAACTACTTCGGCGACGTAAAGATCGTGGATGTGAACATCCGCCGCCTGCGCATGAAGGTGGAGGACGAGCCCAGCCACCCCACCCACATCATGACCGTGTGGGGCTACGGCTACCGGTGGGAAGAATAAAAATGTGATTCAGGAAAGTCCTACGGACTTTCCTGAATCACAAAAAAATATTTTTTTATTATCGATACTCACCGAAAGGAGGACACTGTTATGCGAAGCGGTATCACCCGCCGCTGGCTGCGGGGCAACCTGCTTATCACCGTACTGGTGGTGCTGCTGGCCGAGGCAATGTTTTTGTACAGCTATACCCGCAGCTACTACGGCAGTGTGCAGCAGATCATGTACCGGCGGTTCTCCTCGGTGACCGGTCAGCTGAAAATGTATACCGGCGATACCGCCCAGAGCGCCGCGGCCAGCCGCAGTCTGGCGCTGCGGCGCATGGTGGAACAGTTTGCCGATAAGGATAAATACGAGTTCATGCTGCTGGACAGCTACGGCGGCGTCATTGCCTCCTCCAGCGGTACGGATGCGGAAGGTATCGTCAGCAGTAAGGACTTTGAACAGGCGCTCAACGGCCCGGACGGTCTGGGCGTGGCGGTGTACCGCACCCAGTCCGGCGAGGTAGTCATGGCGGCCTGCTCGCTGGTGCCCTACGACGCCGAGGACGTGGCCGCGCTGCGGCTGGTCACCAGTCTGGCGCTGGTGGAGCGGCAGGTCAAAAACGCCATCATCATCAGTGTGTTCATTGCGGTGGCGATCTTGCTGTTTACGGTCATGTCCGGGCTGTACTTCGTGCGGGGCATCGTGGTGCCGCTGGGGCAGGTGGAACGCACCGCCGCCGGCATCGCCCGGGGCGAGCTGGACGTGCGTCTGCCCCTGACCGGTGACCCTCACGACGAGGTGGACCGGCTGCGCGGCACCATCAACCAGATGGCTGAGGGTCTGGAAGAGACCGAGAAGATGAAGAACGAGTTCATCAGTTCGGTGTCCCACGAGCTGCGCACCCCGCTTACCTCCATCCGGGGCTGGGTGGAGACCCTGATGACCTTGGACGACCCCACCGACGAGAACTACCGCAAGGGGCTGGAGATCATCAACAACGAGACCGGTCGGCTGAACAATATGGTAGAGGAACTGCTGGATTTCAGCCGCCTGCAGAACGGACGCATCCGCATGGAGTGCCGCCCGCTGGACTTGGTGGCAGAGCTGACCGATGCGGTGCTCTTCTGCGAGGCACGCATCCGGCAGGAGGGACTGCTGCTCCACTACACCGAGCCGGAGGAGATGATCCCTGTCTACGCCGACCCGGATCGTCTGCGGCAGGTGTTCATCAATATTCTGGATAACGCCATCAAGTACTCTGCCCCCGGCGGGCGCATCACGGTCAAGCTGTGGGCAGGGGAGTACAAGGCCTTTGTGGAGATCATCGATCAGGGACGCGGCATCCCGCCGGAGGATCTGGAAAACGTAAAGACCAAGTTCTACAAGGGCAGCAACTCGGTGCGTGGCAGCGGCATCGGTCTGGCGCTGGTGGATTCCATCATGACCGCACTGGACGGCACGCTGGATATCAAGAGCACCCTCGGGCGCGGCACCGTGGTCACCTTGGGTCTGCCGCTGTACCACAAGGCGTGAGCAGCACCCAAAACACAGATTTTGTCACATTTGTGTGCTAAAATGAGCTTTGCTCGGGGATATGCCCCGGATAAAATACAAAAAAGACCGTCCTTTGCCGCAAGCGGCAGGGACGGATATCGGGAGAAACCAATGAATCAACCTAAAAAGGAACGCTTTAAGACCAGCGTAGGCGGGCAGGCACTGATGGAAGGCATCATGATGCGCGGCCCCAAACAGATGTGCTGTGCCGTGCGCAAACCGGACGGCACCATTGAGACCAAGCTCGACCCCACCCCCACCCACGGGGTATGGACGAAGATCCCGCTGGTGCGCGGTGCCATTGCCATGATCGAAAGCATGATCGTGGGCTACCGCTACATGATGTACTCGGCACAGGTGAGCATGGGGGACGACTACGACCCCGCCGAGGAGGAGACCGCCTTTGAAAAATGGGTGGGGGAGCATCTGGGCGAAAAAGCCGAGAACGCACTGCTGACCGTGGCGGCGGTGCTGGGCGGTCTGCTGGCCATTCTGCTGTTCACCGTGCTGCCTACCTTCCTTGTGGGCGGGGTGAACCGTCTGCTGCCGCTGGGGCGCTGGGGCAAGGTGGTGCTGGAAGCCGTGCTGAAGGTGGCCATCTTCCTGTCCTATATGGTGGGCATCTCCAAAATGAAGGAAATCCACCGCGTGTTTGAGTACCACGGTGCGGAGCACAAGACCATTGCCTGCTACGAAGCAGGCGACCCGCTGACCGTGGAGAACGTGCGCAAGTACACCCGCTTCCACCCCCGCTGCGGCACCAGCTTCCTCATTCTGGTAGTCATTGTCAGCGTGTTTCTGTACAGCGTGCTGCCGTGGGGCAGCATCGGTCTGCGGGTGGTGTGCAAGCTGCTGCTGCTGCCGCTGGTCATGGGCATCAGCTACGAGCTGCTCAAGTGGTGCGGCCGGTCGGATAACATCGCCACCCGCATCATCCGGCAGCCCGGCATCTGGGTGCAGCATCTGACCGTGTTTGAGCCGGACGACAGCATGATCGAGGTGGCCATTGCCGCCGTCATGCCGGTTCTGCCCGAGAACCCGGAGGACGGCAGATGGTAACCGCAGGGATGCTGCCCCGGGCAGCGGTCCGGGAGGTGGAGGCACGCCTGCGCGCCGCAGGCTGCCCCGATGCAGATTTTGACGCGGCCGAGCTCTTCCGGCTGGCAGTGGGCGGGGATGCCCGCCTTGCCGATGCTCCGCTGGGCGCAGAGCAGGCAGAGCGGCTGGAAGCCCTGACGGCCCGCCGCGCGGCCCGGGAGCCTTTGCAATACCTTTGCGGCAGCTGGCCCTTCCTTGACTTTGAGCTGGCTGTCGGCCCCGGCGTGCTTTGCCCCCGGGCCGATACTGAGGTGGTGGCCGAAGCCGCCGCCGGAATGCTGGCTGGGGTGGAGGCACCCCGGGGGCTCGACCTCTGCGCCGGCACAGGCTGTTTGGGGCTGGGCGTGAAGCGCTTCTGCCCGGCGGCACAGGTCACAAGTCTGGAGAAGAGCCCTGCGGCATACCGCTATCTGGAACAGAACGCCCATCTCTCCCCGGCGCTGACCATCACCCCGGTGCAGGGAAATCTGTTCACCTACTGGCAGACCCTGCCGGAGGGGCAGCTGGACCTCATTGTGTCGAACCCGCCCTACCTGACCGCCGCCGAGATGGGCGAACTGCAGCCCGAGGTGGCGCAGGAGCCTGCCATGGCGCTGGAAGCGGGGGAGGATGGGCTGGTATTTTACCGCGCCATTGCGGAACACTACCAGAAAGCTCTGCGCCCCGGCGGTGCCCTTGCCCTGGAGATCGGCTGGCAGCAGCGGGAAGCTGTAACGGCTCTGCTTGCCGCCAACGGGTGGACGGAGATCGTGTGCAGAAAAGACTTTGGCGGCAATGACCGCTGTGTGATGGCGAGAAAACAATAAAAATATCTACAACTTACTGTTGTAATATCTGTAAAATGTGTTATACTAGTACCGAAAGAATTGGAATGCCCGCGCCTGCGTTTGGCCGCACCGCGCCGGGAACAGATGACAAAGGAGCATGACACTATGGCAAAAAATCAGAACAACAACGTTGCCCCGGCGACCCAGAAGACCGATCCCGGTGCCAAGAAGGATGCGCTGGCCACGGCACTGGCCCAGATCGAGAAGCAGTTTGGCAAGGGCGCTGTGATGAAGCTGGGCGACAACGCCGCCATGCAGGTGGATGCCATCTCGACCGGAAGCATCGGCCTGGATCTGGCACTGGGCGTGGGCGGCGTGCCCCGGGGCCGCATCATTGAGGTGTACGGCCCCGAATCCAGTGGTAAGACCACACTGGCCCTGCATGTTCTGGCCGAAGCCCAGAAGAAGGGCGGCGATGTTGCCTTCATCGATGTGGAGCACGCGCTGGACCCTGTGTATGCCGAGGCGCTGGGTGTGGACATCAACAACCTGCTGGTCAGCCAGCCCGATACCGGTGAGCAGGCCATGGAGATCTGCGAGGCGCTGGTGCGCTCCGGTGCCATTGATGCCATCGTTGTGGACTCTGTTGCCGCCATGGTGCCCCGCGCCGAGATCGAGGGCGAGATGGGCGACAGCCATGTGGGCCTGCAGGCCCGCCTGATGAGCCAGGCCATGCGCAAGCTGACCAGCGTCATCGGCAAGACCAACACCGTCTGCATCTTCATCAACCAGCTGCGTGAAAAGGTCGGCGTGGTCTACGGCAACCCCGAGGTCACCACCGGCGGCCGCGCCCTGAAGTATTATTCCTCTGTCCGCATCGATATCCGCCGCGTGGAGGGCCTGAAGGATTCTTCCGGCCAGTTCATCGGCAACCACACCCGCGCCAAGATCGTCAAGAACAAGGTGGCTCCTCCGTTCCGTGAGGCTGAGTTCGACATCATGTTCGGCGAGGGCATCTCCAAGATGAGTGAGCTCATCGATCTGGGTGTCAAGCTGGGCATCGTCCAGAAGAGCGGCGCATGGTTCAACTACGGCGATATCCGCCTGGGTCAGGGCCGCGACAACGCCAAGCAGTTCCTGCGCGATAACCCCGAGATCGCCAACGATATCGAGGGTCAGGTGCGCGCCAATGCCGACAAGCTCTATGCCACCCGCCGCCCGGGAGGCAAGGCTGCTGCCGCCCCTGCAGAGGGGGAACCGGCAGCTCCTGCCACAGCAAAGGAGCCGGTGGTCAAGGCTCCCGCCCGCAGCAGCGAGAGTGAGCTGGATATCATGGTGGAAGAGTAAATGGCCTTTTACAGCCGTGGCCGCCGCCCGCTGGCCGAAGAGGAAAAATCCACTGATGCCGCCAAAGCCCGCACCCGGGCCATGGAGCTGCTGGCCGGGCAGGAACTTTCCTCGGGCCAGCTGTATGAGCGGCTGAACCGCCGCTATACCCAGCAGACCAGTGCCGCCGTGGTGGCAGAGATGGTGCAGCGGGAGTATATCAACGATGCCCGCTATGCCGAGACCCGTGCCCACGCCCTGCTGGCGGCAAAAAAGAGCCGCCGCGCCGCTGCCCAGAATCTGCGGCAGAAGGGGCTGGCCGCAGGCGAGATCCAGCAGGCGCTGGATGCTGTTTACACCCCCGATGACTCCGGCGAGGACCCGGAGCTGGAAGCCGCCGCCGCTCTGGTGGAAGGGCATTACCGCAAAAAGCTGGAAGCGGGCCGCAGGGATCTGGTCATTGCGGCCCTGCAGCGGCGGGGATTTTCGTATTCCGTCATTAAGGAAGCCATTCGCAGGGTGGAGGAGGGGGAATAACCCTCTCAGTCAAAGCCTGCGGCTTTGCCAGCTCCCCCGAAGGGGGAGCTTTTCCGGAGCAAATCGTAAAAAATCAAAAGCATCCCTCAAAAGAGAAAGAGAGTATCATCCCTTATGAAAATTGCATGTATTTCCCTTGGCTGCCCCAAGAACCAGGTCGATCTGGACGTGATGGTGCACATCCTGCTTTCGGCCGGTCACGAGACGGTGGCCGACCTGGGTGAAGCCGATGTTATTCTGGTCAACACCTGCGGCTTTATCGAGAGCGCCAAGACCGAGGCCATTGAGAACATTCTGGAGGCCTGCGCCTACAAGCAGCAGAACCCGGAGCTGAAGGTCATCGTCACCGGCTGCCTGGCCGAGCGTTACCGCAGCCAGATCGAGGAGGAGATCCCCGAGGTGGACGCTGTGGTGGGCTGTGCCTCCAACAAGGCCATTGATAGCATCGTGGCCCGCCTGTTCCAGGGCGAGAACCATCTGGAAAGCTACGGTGCCAAAAAGGACTTCCCGCTGGGCGGCAAGCGTGTCATCGGCACGCCTGCCCACTATGCGTACTTAAAGATCGCTGAAGGCTGCAACAACCGCTGCCACTACTGCGCCATCCCCGGCATCCGCGGCCCGCTGCACAGCCGCGATATGGCCGACTGCGTGGCCGAGGCCCGCTGGCTGGCCGGTGAGGGCGTAAAAGAGCTGATCGTGGTCGCACAGGACCCCACCGCTTACGGCGAGGACTGGGGCAAGCCCGGCAGCATCTGCGAGCTGCTGGATAAGCTGAACAAGGTGCCGGGCCTCGAGTGGATCCGCATTATGTACGCTTACCCGGAGCGCATCACAGATGAGTTCATTGCCGCCATGAAGCGCAATGAGAAGGTGGTGCCCTACCTCGATCTGCCCATCCAGCACTGCAATGACACCATCCTCAAGAATATGAACCGCCGCTCCAACCGCGCTGAGCTGCTGGAGGTGATCGGCAAGCTGCGCCGCGAGATCCCCGGCATCACCCTGCGCACCACTCTGATCGCAGGCTTCCCCGGCGAGACCGAGGAGCAGTTCGAGGATCTGTGCAATTTTGTCAAGGAAGTAAAGTTTGACCGTCTGGGCTGCTTTGCCTACTCTGCCGAGGAGAACACCGTTGCTGCCAAGATGGACGGCCAGATCGAGCAGGAAGTCAAGGACAAGCGCGCCGAACTGGTGATGCAGATCCAGACCGGCATCATGGCCCAGAAGCAGGCCGAAAAGGTGGGCCAGACCGTGCATGTGCTTTGCGACGGCATCGACGAGGAGAGCGGCCTGTATCTGTGCCGCACTACCGGCGATGCTCCTGAGGTGGACGGCAATGTGTGTGTTTCCAGCGAGGAGCCGCTGTACCCCGGCCAGTTCTACGATGTTCTGGTGGACGACAGCGACCTTTACGATCTGTATGGTACTGTTGCAAAATAACAAATTGGAGGAATCTGTATGAATCTGCCCAATAAACTCACTTTGACCCGCATCCTGCTGGTGCCGGTGTTCATGGTCTTTGTGTCCCTCACCAGCCTGAGCGGCATCGCGGATGGCTCCTTCCAGCCGACGTATTACCTGATCGCAGGCATCGTCTTTGCTGCCGCCAGCTTTACTGATTTTCTGGACGGCCATCTGGCCCGCAAGTGGAACATGGTAACGGACTTCGGCAAGTTTGCCGACCCGCTGGCCGACAAACTGCTCACCACGGTGGCCTTCATTTACATGATGCGGGACGGCGTATGCAGCCCGGTGGTGCTGTGCATCATTCTGGCCCGCGAGTTTGCCGTGTCCGGCCTGCGCATGGTGGCCGCCGGTGCCAAGGACGGCAAGGTGATCGCCGCCAATATGTGGGGCAAGGTGAAGACTGTGCTGCAGATGCTGAGCATCATCTTCTACTTCTTCGGCATGTCCATTGCAAGCATGTCGGCTACCGGCACGGAGCAGGGGGCGCGGCAGATCCTGGTAATCAGCATTTCCATGGTGCTGTGCTGGCTGGTGGCTGCCGTGACGGCCATTTCCGGCATCAAGTACCTGTGGGACAACCGCAGCTTCATCAACACCGCAAAATAAAGCGTTTTTTGAAAAAGGGCAGGGAGACCTGCCCTTTTTCAAATTTTCGAGGAAATATTACAAGACGGAAAGGCTTTCCATGAAAAAATTTGCTGATACAGTGCGCCGCCTGCTCTCCATCGCACTGAACCTGTTCATCGTCTGGGCGGAGCCCATTGCCCTGCCCATGAGCTGGGATTGGGGCAAAGAGCAGATGTTCATTTTTTACACCGAGGATTCCAACATCCTTTCGGCCTGCATCTGCGCCATGGTGGCGGTGGGCCAGCTGGTGTGCATCTTTACCGGAAAAGAGCTGCCCCGCTGGCTGCACACCCTCAAGTACATTGCCACCTGCTGCCTGACCATGACCTTTCTCACGGTGGTGTTCGTGCTGGGTCCCATGTATGAGGACGGCAACGGCTGGTACATCATGCTGTGCACCAGCTCCATGTTGTACCATCATCTGCTCAACCCGCTGGCGGCCATCTTCTCCTTTGTGCTGCTGGAGCGCTCACCGCGCCTGCCCCGCAGTACGGTCAAGTGGGCGCTGCTGCCCACGGTGCTGTACGGCGGCATCATTTTGTGGCTGAACATCCAGCGCGTGGTAGATGGGCCATATCCCTTCATGAAGGTGTATGACCAGAGCGTGCAGGCGTCGGTGCTGTGGTGCATCGCCATCCTGCTGATGAATTACTTCTATGCTTGGCTGCTCTGGAAGCTGAACGGCGGGAAGAAAGAAAAAGCCTGACGATTTGAAATGCCCTCCGCTTCGCTCTGGGCATAAATAGCGGAAATACTATTTTTTATTAGAGCAATACCGGACAGACTGCGGTCTGTCCGGTATTGCATTTTTTACAGAAGGGGCCGCAAAGAAAAACAGCATCTGAAAGCTCCGGCCCTTCCTGTGAAAAAGCAGCTCCGAAAAGCCCGCAGGCTTTTCGGAGCTGCAAATTAAAGATAAATTATCCTCTGAATATGCCCAGAGCGAAGCGGAGGGCATTCTAAATGGTTCCTGTGTTTTTACGCTACGGTGGAATTCTCTTCCAGCCAGTCCAGCACACAGGACTGCAGGGCGTTCAGGTGCGCACGGTTCTCACCGTAGGTGTCGGCATAGGTGCTCTCGGCATCGTCCAGCTCTTCCTGCGTGGGAGCAAGGCTCTTGGTCTCGGCCACGGCCTGAAGGATCAGGTCCTGCTTTGCCAGATGCTCAAAGTAAGCGTCGGATGCGGCCAGCATGGCATCGGCATCGGTGTAGCCCTGCGTCTGGGCAAAAGCATTCAGATCCATGCCGTAGGCGGTGGCGTACTGGTTGTAGTAGTTCAGGAACATGCGGATGTAATAGCTGGTGATCTCGCTGGGCAGCTCCTTGAAGGTGGAGTTCGACATCAGGTAGTCCACGATGGCGTTCTCATAGTTGGTGGCATACAGCGCATCGTTAAAGTAGCTGCGCAACTGGTCGACGGTGTGCAGATCATCGCTGATGCCAAAGTTGGAGTCCACCCACTCGTCGGTCAGCTCGGGGGTCACGCTTTCGGAAATGGAGTTCAGGGTCACGCTGAACACGGCTTCCTTGCCGCTGAGGGCGATCGTGTTGCCCTCGGCATCGGTGGAATCGCCGTAGCCGTCCGGGAAGGTGACGGTCACATCAAAGGTATCGCCCACATTGTGGCCGATGATCTGGTCCTCAAAGCCATCGATGAAGGAACCGCTGCCAAGGGTCAGGTCGTAGCCGGTGGCAGTGCCGCCGGTAAAGGCCACGCCGTCCACGGTGCCGGTGTAATCGATGTTGGCAACATCTCCGCTCTGGGCGGCACGGCCGGTAACGGGCTGGGAAGAGGTGTACTGGTTCAGCAGGTTGTCCACCTGCTGCTGCAGTTCATCTTCGGTGGGGGTCAGGTCGTTCTCCTTCAGGGCGATGGAGCCGAAGTCCTCCGGCAGGGTCACATAGTCCAGCGCTTTGATGCCGCTCCAATAGCCGTTTTCGTCCAGACCATCGCTGTAATCAAAGGCCTCGTAGTCGAAGTCGGCAACAGAGCCAAACTGCGAGACGGATGCGGCAGCCGAAGAAGCGCTGTCGGTCTGCTTGTGCTTTGTCAGCATGAAACAGGCAAAAATGACGCACACCGCTGCGGCGATGGCCAGCAGGATGCACAGGAGTTTTTTGGTGTTGTTTTTCAAAAGAAATACCTCCATAAAAATCGGCCTGATGCACAGCAAAAGACCGGTACAGGCAGAACAGATACCCATTTATTATATACGTTCTGACGGCAAAAGGAAAGTTCTTTGCAAAATTTCCACAAATCCTGCGGCGGGTTTGTATCACTTTTGCCCGTCTACAGGCGCAAAAGTGACCAAAACCGGTGGAAATGGGCGGGCGGTTCTGTTACAATAAAAATAAGTGAGCCTTCCCGGGAACATAAGGCCCCTCCCTGAGGGGGCTGTCGAGCGTATGCGAGACTGGAGGAGTTCCTCCTTCCGTCATCGCTGTGCGATGGAGAGGGCGAGGACGGCAAGATATTGGAGGAAATTCAAATGGATTACAATAAAGCTGCTCTGGAAATGCACGAGACCCACAAGGGCAAGGTGGGCATCGTAAGCAAGGTGGAGGTCGCCACCCGCGATGACCTGTCCACCGCCTACACTCCCGGTGTGGCCGAACCCTGCCGCAAGATCAAGGAAAACCCCGACGACGTGTATAAGTACACCTTCAAGGGCAACATGGTGGCTGTCGTTTCCAACGGCACCGCCGTGCTGGGCTTGGGCGATATC
>OOAD01001488.1_pt1 | contig 12657 bp, 7 predicted proteins | sample 1671151 | NCBI WGS metagenome assembly OOAD01 (sample SAMN06348127, study PRJEB24527) | human gut metagenome | biome: human gut; feature: ankylosing spondylitis patient; material: feces | host: Homo sapiens | place: China | collected 2015-10
CCAGCTCATCCAGTACCGCGAATTTCTGAAGGACGGCGGCGAGATCTACTTCAAGACCGATGACGACGATCTGTTCCGCGACAGCCTGGAGTACTTCCCCGCTTCCGGCTACGAGATCACCTGGAAGACCTTTGACCTGCACGAGAACGAGCCGGAGTGGAACATCCGCACCGAGCACGAGGGGATGTTCACCGAAATGGGCATCAGGATCAAGGCCCTGATCGCCAAAAAGCTGCCCGGCGATGAGACCGTGACCTGGATCGAGCCCAAGGTCCTGAAAAAGAGGAAGGCTGCGGAGGAAGCTGCTGCCGCCGCAAAGGAGGCGTAAGATGTCCTTTTTTGTCAACACCATGGTCTGCGGCTTTTCGCTGTATCAGATCCTGGCGTTTTTCCTGATCTACTCCTGCCTGGGCTGGTGTCTGGAGGTCATCTATGCTGCCGTTTCCACCGGCCAGCTGGTGAACCGCGGCTTTCTGAACGGCCCGGTCTGCCCCATCTACGGCTTTGGCATGATCATTGTGCTGTTCACCCTTTCGCCGCTGGTAGACAACCTGTTGCTGCTCTATATCGGCGGCGTGATCCTGCCCAGCGTGCTGGAGCTGGCGGGCGGCTGGGCGCTCTACAAGCTCTACCACACCCGGTGGTGGGATTACAGCGACTTCCCCTTCAACATCGGCGGATATATCTGCCTGGAGTTCTCCCTTTTGTGGGGCGTGGGCACCGTTGTGGTGATGAAGGCCGTTCACCCCGTGATCGCCGGCCTTGTGGAGATGGTCCCCCAGATGGTGGGCTTTGTTCTCATGTGCATCCTGTACGCCTGCTACGCCGCCGATGTGGTGGTGACCGCCTTTGCGGCCTCTGACCTGGCCCGTGAGCTGGATGCTCTGGAAAAGGTGGCCGACAGTATGCACGCCGTGTCCGATGCCATGACCGAGCTGCTGGGCACCACCGCCATGGATGTGGACCAGAAGATGGACGAGAGCCGCCTGCAGCTCAAGCTGGCGGCTGCCGAGGCCCGGGACAATGCCGCCAGGCTGAGCCCCCGGGATGCCGCTGCCGCCCTGCGCGCCAAGGCCGACGAGGCCATGGAGGCCGCCCGCAAGTCCTCCCAGGAGGCCCGGCTCAATGCCTCTGAGGCCGCCACTGCCGTCAAGCTGGCTGCCAAGGGCACCGCAGAGCGCACGGCAGAGCTGCTCCGTCTGGAACAGCTGGCCGAGGAGCTGCAGGCCCGCAGCGAGGAGATGCGCGCCCGCACCCGGAGCTCCAAGTACTTCGGCAAGGGCCGTATGCTCCGCGCTTACCCCAAGCTGCGCCACGGCGAAAAGCACCGCTCTCTGGACGAGCTGCGGGAGCGCCTGAAGTACGAGCGCAGGCACTGACCCTGCCCGCTGCAGCAACCCCAAATGCCCCTGACCGGCTTCTTTCGGTCAGGGGCATTTTTCTTGCACTGCGCCCTCCATAAAGTCAGGCAGATCTTGTGCTGCCGCAGGATTTTGTTTTCATTCTGTTTTCCACCTTGTACGCTCCTTTTTTGTACACTTTTCCAAATTTATTTTCGTCATATTGACAAAAAAAAAAAAAAGAGAGTATTTTATCCTGTGCAATATGCTATTCCCGCTAAAAACTGAAGAATCGGCAAGCCAGTCGAAAGGCTGCGACGCAAAGCTACAAGGGCCTGTAATATGGCAGCCAGCCGCACGTTATTCTCTCCGGGTAAGGTAATACGAAACCTTGCACCTCCTTGTGAAGATGCGTCGGCTTCCCTTCAGGAGAGCGAGCGCGCAGCGGGTCTACAAGGGTTCAGAGTGTCGTACCAGCCGTTTGGCCGGTGCGGCGCTCTTTTGTTTTGGTTGAAATAGAGAGAATTTTTGGGAATATCATGGAAAAGGAGTAAAAAATTATGAGACCTAAGCGTTTGATCAGCTTATTGGTTGCGGTCTGCATGATGATCACCATGCTGCCCCTGTCGGCAGTCACGGCATTTGCAGCAGACACGGCATCGTCAACTGTACGTACAGCCATCGTTGACGGTTACAAGTATGAGTATAAGGTAAATGAAGCCGATAATACTGCAACCATCACAAAATTTCTTGGCCCTGATGGTTCAGCAAAAAGCACTGGCTCCTACGACATCAAAATACCCGAAAAGATACACGAAAAGTCGGGCGACTACACTGTAACCGCCATCGGCGATAAAGCCTTTTATGATTGCCGTGGTCTGACGAGCGTCACCATTCCACAAAGCGTTACTTCCATCGGTGATCGCGCCTTTGATGAATGCATTCATCTTAAAACGCTTTCGTTCGGTGAGAATTCGTTCGGTGAGAATATTGAGACGAATATTAAGACGATCGGCAATTATGCCTTTTTTCATTGCAATGATCTGGAGAGTGTCACCATTCCACAAAGCGTCACTTCCATCGGCAGAGAAGCTTTTAGATTTTGCAACAAGATGGAATCTCTTGCCATCAATGGCGCCATCGAATCGATGGGGATAGGCGCCTTTGCTGGGTGCATTTCTCTTAAAACGCTTTCGTTAGGTGAGAATATTAAGATGATCGGCAATTCTGCCTTTGATTCTTGCACTAACATTGATCTGACGAACGTCACCATCCCGGAAAAAGTAACAACCATTGGACCTGGTACCTTTTCCTATTGCACCCATCTGGAATACATTATGCTCCCTGCTGGATTGACTACTTTCAAAGACAAACTGATTGGTTGTCCGGCTGGGAACCCCAATGGTGCCATCTACTACAAAAACTACAAGGCCGCCGCAGATGCTCTGCTTGCAGACAATGATGACAATTCTAACATTGATGACAATCATAAACTGAGAAAACGCAATTTTCTTTACCTCTGCAAGGTGACCTTTGATGCCAAGGGCGGCAAGACCGACTACCCTGAGGTGCCGGTTTATAAGACCGAAAAAATCACTGATACCAAGGCAAACGAACTGACTGCCATCCATGATCCCACCCGTGCGGGTTACAAGTTCACCGGCTGGTACACCGAAGATGGCCAGCCCTTTGATGTGAACGAAACCGCAATTACGGAGGACATCACCCTCCATGCCGGTTGGGAGTTTGACCCCAATGCTCCGGGCTACCGCCCGCTGACCGTGACCGGCGGCACTGTTACTGTGAAATACGACGGCAGCGATGTGACCAGCAAGCTGAACAGCAAAACTGACGCAGCCACCGGCCAAAAGACCTACGATGTACCGGACGGTGCAGAAGTGACCGTGACGCTGGACAAGACCGCAGTGCCCAATGGCAAAGTGTTTGACGGTTGGTCTACCTCCCTGCCCACAGGTCAGAACTACAAGGCAGAAAGCATCACCTTTACCATGCGCAGTGGTGTGAATGTGTCTGCAACGTACCGTGATGCCGCCACTGACCACACCCCCAATGCTCCGGTCTGCCACCCGCTGACCGTGACCGGCGGCATTGTTACCGTGAAAAACGGTGACAAGGATGTGACCGATACCTTGACTGTTACTACTGACGAGACCACCGGCAAAAAGACCTACTCTGTACCGGACGGCGCAACAGTGACCGTGACGCTGGACAAGCCCCTGATCCCTGAGGGCATGGTGTTTGACATCTGGTCTACCGGCAAGTTCTCCCTGCCGCTGGGTCAGGATTACAAGGCAGAGACCATCACCTTTACCATGAACACCATGAGCAGTGATGCGGATATTGCCGCACAGTACCGCGATGCCACCATTGAAGATGATGGGCCCAATGTGCTGGGCACTGCCGCGATCATTGGTACTGCTGCTGTGGGCGGTGCAGTGCTGGGCTATCAGGCCTATTCTCTGGGCACTGAATTTGCAGGCAAGCTGATGGCTCTGCCCTACTTCCCCAGCAACCGCAGCGCCCTTGCCATGATGCTGTGGGAGGATGCAGGCAAGCCCATGCCCGAATCCGAACTGCTCTACCCCGATGTAGGGCAGGAAGAGCAGGATATGGATCTGCAGCACGCCGCCCGCTGGGCCATGGAAAACGAGCTTATCCCTGACCTGAACGATGAGGGCACGGCTCCGGAAGAGATGAAGTTCTTCCCGGCCAATCCCGTAAGCAAGCTCGATGTGCTGAACGCATGGCAGAAAGCACAGGAGCTCAAGAACAACTAACGCCATCCCCGAATATTCCCAAATATACGTAGAAGCGCCTCATCCTTCACCGGATGGGGCGCTTCTGCGTTGTAATGAGTCGCAGCGGGTGTGGTCAGCTTATCACGCCCACAGATCCTCGGGGTACAGGCCCTCCTGGGTTTTCTGGGCGATGGCGGCCACCACGGTGGGCTTATCCTCGCGGTAGGTCACGCCGTACCACTTATCGGTGCTCTTGAGCACGGTGACTGCTGCCTTGCCCTCATCGATGAGCTCGCTGGCCACAGTGGGCAGGAAATACTCGCATTTGAGGGGGTTCTTGGGCAGATTCTCATGCAGCCAGCCCGCAAAGCGGTGGTCGGCCTCGTCCAGGAAGCTCTTGCCGAAGCCCCACAGGTTCATGCTGACAGGTGCTTCCACCGGCAGGTCATCCGTGCCCTCACCGACAAGAGCGGTGCAGCGGATGCCGCCCTCATAGGTCTCGATGCCGGTGCGCTCGGTCACGCTGTGCAGGGTGCCGTCCGGGTTCACCACGCAGACACCGCGGGAGACGGTGCCGTTCTCGGAGACGGTATTTTTGAGCAGGTAGCTCACCATGCAGTAATCGTAAACTGCGCCGTCCTGATGGGTGGACAGATACTCATAGATGACCTTGAAGGCCTCGGGGCCGTAGTAATCGTCCGCGTTGATGACAGCGAAGGGCCCATCAATGAGGTCTTTTGCGGCCAGCACGGCGTGGCAGGTGCCCCAAGGCTTAACACGGCCCTCGGGGATGGTGAAGCCTGCGGGCAGCTCATCCAGCTGCTGGAAAGCGTATTTCACGTTCATGCCCTGAGAGACGCGGTCGCCGATGGCAGCCTTGAAGGCCTCCTCGATCTCGTGCTTGATGACAAAGATCACGGTCTCAAAGCCTGCGCGGTGGGCATCGTACAGGGAGTACTCCACAATGGGCTGACCCTTGGGGCCCACCGGGTCGATCTGCTTCATGCCGCCGTAACGGCTGCCCATGCCGGCAGCCATGACCACCAATACCGGTTTGTTCATTTTTCTTTCCTCCTGCGTCAGTGCGCTATTCTTTGAGTCTATTATACTCCAAAATTTCCCGGGCAACAAGGGATAGCTTTTCCTTGAATTTTTGCATGGATTCTCTCCCGCTGCCGTGATAGAATAGAGGCAATGGAGTTTCCGCAGAAAAGGAGAATGCTTATGTCAACCAAAACTGTCTGGATTACCGGCGCGTCCTCCGGCATCGGGCGGGAGTTTGCCCGCCGCTATGCCCGGCTGGGCTTCCGGCTCATTCTGACCGCCCGCCGCCGCGACCGGCTGGAGACCCTTGCCGCCGAGCTCCGGGCGAAACACGGCACCCTCTGCCGCATCGTGCCCGCCGACCTTGAGCAGGACGCGCAGGTCACCGCCCTGTGCGAAGCACTGGCAGACGAACGCATCGACCTGTTCCTCAACAACGCGGGCTTTGGTGCCTGCGGTGCCTTTTCCGAGACGGACGCGGGCAAGGAGCTTTCCATGCTGCGGGTGAACGTGCTGGCCATGCACCGGCTGTTCAAGTTCACCCTGCGCAAGATGGAAGCCCAGGGCTTCGGCACCATCCTGAACGTGGCATCCTCGGCGGGCCTGCTGCCGGGCGGGCCCTATATGGCGGGCTACTATGCCTCCAAGGCATACGTTGTCAGCCTGACCCGCGGCGTGGCCGAGGAACTGCGGGAGCAGCACAGCCCGGTCTATGTCTGTGCCCTCTGCCCCGGCCCCGTGGACACCGAGTTCAACGACCGCGCCGACGTGGTGTTCGCCCTTAAGGGCATCACCCCGGAGCTCTGCGTGGAGGAAGCCATGCGCGGGATGCTCCGCCGCAAGACCATCATCGTGCCCAGCACCCTGATGCGCCTTGCCACCACGGCCCAGAAGCTCGTTCCCACGCCCCTGCTCATGCCCATCGTGGCACGCCAGCAGAAGAAAAAGCTGGGCTGATGGCTGCTTGACAGCGCACCGCCGCTCATGTATCTTAGAGGTATCCGAAAAAACAGGAGGAATGTTCCATGAAAATTGCACTCATCAACGAAAACAGTCAGGCCGCCAAGAACGGCATCATTGAAGCCGCCCTGAAAAAGGTGGTGGAACCCATGGGCCACGAAGTGGTCAACTACGGCATGTACACCGCAGAGGATGCCGCCCAGCTGACCTATGTTCAGTGCGGCATTCTGGCCGCCATCCTGCTGAACAGCGGCGCGGCTGACTACGTCATCACCGGCTGCGGCACCGGCGAGGGTGCCATGCTGGCCCTGAACAGCTTCCCCGGTGTGATCTGCGGCCATGTGGAGGACCCCGTGGACGCTTACACCTTTGCCCACGTCAACGACGGCAACGCCGTTTCCATGCCCTTTGCCAAGGGCTGGGGCGGCGAGCTGAACCTCGAGTACTGCTTCGAGAAGCTGTTCGGCTTTGGCCACGGTCAGGGCTACCCCAAGGAGCGCGTTGTGCCCGAGATGCGGAACAAGGCCATTCTGGATGATGTGCGCGCTGCCACCTTCAAGCCCCTGATCGAGTGCCTGCAGAGCATCGACCAGGACCTGCTCAAGGGAGCCATTGCAGGCGAAAAGTTCAGCGAGCTGTTCTTCGCTTCCTGCAAGGACGAGCAGCTGGCTGCCTACATCAAGACCCTGCTGTAAGCAGAAGCAGCAGGATACACGAATCTTATCCAAACACATCCTGCCCGCTCTGAAACGGGCGGTTTATGATACGAAACACGAGGAAGTCTATTATGGCATGGTTATACCATTTCAATCAGATCGTCACCCACGGTATGGAGGGGTTTCTGGAGACGGCAGTGCCGCTGATCTCCGGGCTGGCTGAGATCATCGGCCTGTTCATCATCGTCACCAGCCTTGTCAAGGCCACCTACCACTATGTGCGGGCCACCTTTTTCCATGGCCAGCACGATTTCCTCCACGAGATGTCCAGCGGCCTGACCACCGCGCTGGAGTTCCTGATGTCGGCGGAGATCGCCAAGACCTTCCTGCTGCAGAATCTGGAATCGGTGGTGCCGCTGGCGGCCACCTTTGCCCTGCGGGCCATGATGAGCCTGATGCTCCACTGGGAGATGGAGGGCGGGCACCGCTCCGGCCGCAAAAAGGAAGAACCGCCCGCCGGTGAGGCCGAGAAAAAAGAATGACTTATAAAGTTTCCCTCTTTTTTCTCGGTTCTGGGTTGTGTAAAACGTAAAAATCGTGTCCCGGCTCTTGACAGTTTTGCACAAAGGGGCTATACTCGTGCCATCGAAAGCAAAGGCGCTGACGGAAGTGATTCCGCCAGCGCCTTTTGTGTTTTCGCTGGATATTGCTCGGGAGGAATAGAGGGCCTCCTGAACAAGGCTCCCGCGCACATTCGGTGTGGGGAGCGCATTACAAACCGGGGAGGTATTATAATGTTCAGTTCCATAAACACCTGTTGGGTGCTGGTTGCGGCGTTCCTGGTCTACTTTATGCAGGCCGGTTTTGCGCTGTGTGAGGCGGGCTTTACCCGCGCCAAAAACACCGGCAACATCCTGATGAAAAACATGATGGACTTCTGCATCGGCACACCGTGCTACTGGGTCATCGGCTTCGGCCTGATGTTCGGCGGCACAAGCGCGCTGATCGGTGGGTTCGATCCGTTCATTCAGGGCGATTACAGCCACCTGGGGCTTGATATCCCGCTGTGGGTGTACATCGTGTTCCAGACCGTGTTCTGTGCCACGGCAGCCACCATCGTGTCCGGCTCCATGGCCGAGCGCACCAACTTCAAGGCTTACTGCGTTTACTCCGCTGCCATTTCGCTGGTGGTCTACCCCATCTGCGGCCACTGGATGTGGGGCGGCGGCTGGCTCCAGAGCATGGGCTTCCACGACTTTGCCGGTTCTGCAGCAGTCCACAACGTCGGCGGCATCATCGCCATGCTGGGCGCGGCCCTGCTGGGTCCCCGCATCGGCAAGTACGACAAGGACGGCAAGCCCCACGCCATCCCCGGCCACAACCTGACCGCCGGTGCGCTGGGCGTGTTCATCCTCTGGTTCTGCTGGTTCGGCTTCAACGGCGGCTCTTCCCTGAGCCTTTCCACCGATGAGACCATGACCCTGACCGGTCTGGTCTGCTTCAACACCAACCTTGCGGCAGCAGTTTCTACCTGCGTGACCATGCTCTTTACCTGGAAGCGCTACGGCAAGCCCGACGTCTCCATGACGCTCAACGGCTCTCTGGCTGGTCTTGTCGCCATCACCGCAGGCTGCGACACCGTTTCGCCCTTTGGTGCTTTCATCATCGGCTTCGTCGCCGGCATCCTCGTGGTGCTGAGCGTCGAGTTCTTCGATAACATTGCGAAGATCGATGACCCCGTGGGCGCTGTCTCCGTCCACTTTGCAAACGGCGTCTGGGGTACCATTGCCGTGGGCCTCTTCTCCGACGGCGGCAACGGTGTCGGTAAGGGCCTGCTCTACGGCGGCGGTCTGAGCCAGCTGGGCATCCAGCTGCTGGGCCTCATCGTGGTCGATGCCTATGTTCTGGCCGTCATGTTCGTCATCTTCAAAGTCATCGACAAGACCATCGGTCTCCGCGTTCCCGCTGAGGTGGAGATCGACGGTCTGGACATCCACGAGCACGGTCTGGCTTCCGCTTATGCCGGTTTCGCCATCTCCGATGCAAACTCTGCCGCCATGGTCCCCAACGAGAACACCGACCTCGGCGAGGACGACGTTTCCAAAGCTTCTGCAAAGCAGATGGACGCCGCTGTGCCTGTGGTACGTGAGCCTGCTGTCATCCACGACGGCATCTACGACACCGGAATGCACAAAGTGTCCATCATTGCAAAGCTCTCCAAGTTCGACCAGCTCAAGAGCGCCCTCAACGATCTGGGCGTCACCGGCATGACGGTCACGCAGGTCATGGGCTGCGGCATCCAGAAAGGCACCACCGAGAAATACCGTGGTGTGCCTGTGGACAGCACCCTCCTGCCGAAGATCAAGGTCGAGGTCATCGTCTCCAAGATCTCGGTCGATTCCGTGGTGGAGGCCGCCAAGAAGGCACTTTACACCGGCCACATCGGCGACGGCAAGATCTTCGTCTACAACGTGACCCGCGTGGTCAAGATCCGCACCGGCGAAGAGGACTTTGCCGCCCTGCAGGACGTGGAGTAAGCGTCCCCCTGATCTCATCGCTATCCCGCCGAGACGGCGTGGATATATTGTTCTCCTTTTTCCTTTTTTCTGATAATTCCAAACACAGCTCAAAGCCCCGCTCCTTCGCACAAGGGAGTGGGGCTTTGGCGTTTCTTGACAGCGCCCGTCCGTCGTGCTATCTTTGTGGGCAGGATATAAAAAACACAGGAGTGTTATCATGAAAGAATTTTTGAAAAAGGAGCTTTATTCCTTCCGGGCCGTCGCGGCCATTCTGGCCCGCTGGCTGCTGCTGGCCGTCCCCACCGGCCTCGTCTGCGGTGCCGTCGGCACAGCGTTCCACCTGGCCGTGGAGCACGTCACCGAGTGGCGGGCCGAGCACATCTGGCTGCTCTGGCTGCTGCCGGTGGCAGGTCTTGCCATCGTGGCACTTTATAAGGTGACAGGCTGCGAAGGGATGGGGACGAACAACGTCATCCGCGCCGTCCACAGCGGCGAGAGCGTCAGCCCGCTGCTGGTGCCGGCCATCTTCTTCGGCACGGTGCTCACCCACCTCTGCGGCGGCTCGGCCGGGCGTGAGGGTGCGGCTTTGCAGATGGGCGGCAGCATCGGCTACAACATCGCAAAGCTCTTCCGCTTCTCCGACCACGACCGCCGCACGGCCACGGCCTGCGGCATGGCTGCATTCTTCTCGGCACTGTTCGGCACGCCGCTGTCGGCGACTCTCTTCGGCATCATGGTGGAGGATGTGGGCCTCGCGTTCTCGGTGGCCTTTGTCCCCGGCTTCGCCGCTGCCCTCATCGCCTATGGCGTCTCGCTGGCCTGCGGCATCTCTCCTACCCATTTTGAGCTGACCGCACCGGCGCTTTCCATTGATTCTACTCTGCTGGTGGCTGTGCTGGGTGTTGCCTGTGCGCTGGTGGCCCGGGCATTCTGCTGGCTGCTCCACACCATGGAGCACGAAATGCCCCGCCGCCTGCCAAACCCCTGGGTGCGTGCCGTCGTGGGCGGTGCTGCCGTGGTGGCCCTCTCCTACCTGATGGGCGTGGGCCGCTACAACGGCGCGGGCATGGGCGTCATCACTGCCGCCGTGGAGCAGGGGCAGGCCCTGCCGTGGGACTTTATCTGCAAGATACTGCTGACCGCCCTGACCCTCTCGGCGGGCTTCAAGGGCGGCGAGGTCGTCCCCAGCTTCTACATCGGTGCGACCTTCGGCTGTGCATTCGGCCCGCTGCTGGGCCTGCCCGCCGGGTTCTCCGCCGCCGTGGGCCTCGTCTCGGTGTTCTGCGGCGCGACGAACACCCTCATCCCCTCCATCCTGCTGGCCTATGAGCTGTTCGGCGGCGTGGGGCTGGAGCTGATCGCGCTGGGCTGCGGCGTCTGCTATATGCTCTCCGGCACCCATGGCCTCTACAGCAGCCAGCTCTTTGTGACGGAGAAGCTGCTGTCGGAGTATACGGAGAGCTGGGGGAAGCGGTTCAGAAAATAAAAAAGGAACGGCAGCGCGTCGCTCCGTTCCTTGACAAATCCGATATTTCTGGTTATACTACAAATAGAAAAGGTGCCGGCCCGCAAACGGCTGGTCCCTCACCATAATAAGTCAAGAAAAAATGACCGGTCTAGTTGGGGAACTCAGAGGCGGTCATTTTTCTTGTCTTTATCGTCGCTGTGAGATACAGTCCAAGTGATTTGAAACGTCACATAAATTGCACCGCCAAGAAGCGAGAGCAACGCGGTAAATTCCAAAATACTCATGGTCTTATCCCCCCTTTCCGCCCTTGAGCGTCCGGGGGAGCACGAATCTGCAAGAAAATCGCCTTACCCGGCACTCAGGTACCGGTAAGGGACAGCCGCCTGTGTTTGTGGTCAAGCGCCTTGCCGCCAGAGGCGGCATCTATACAATACCATATTTCGCCTAAAAGCGCAAGAATTGTCCAGTCTAAATTTCTGCAGGCCAGCCCTTGATTTTTTCCGTTTCCCGTGCTACAATCATTTGTAGTTTCATCCTGTGATGCGCAGTGTGGGCAGGTTTTCTGCCGCCGGTGCGTCAAAATCAAATGTCCCAAAACGATGATGCGGACAAACCGAAGTCTCGTTCTCCATGCCGCAGAGAGGGCTGCCGTCCGGAAGGACGCGCTGCAAGCAGCCTGCCATGTGCCGGACTTCTACCACCGCAGAGTGCAGAGGCGAACCTCTGCCGGGTGCGCCCGTTACAGCACAGCGAGTGGCGTGCAGCAGCACGCAATTCGGGTGGAACCGTGGAACGCAGTTGGGTCTTTCAAAGGCGCTTCATCCCGTAGAGCAAATGCGGGGTGAAGCGTCTTTTTTGTTATACCAAACGCATTTTTCATGTCAAGAAGGAGTAACACCATGAAGATCATCTATAAGGACGGTCATGTGGACGAGTGCCCGCAGGACCAGGAACTGCACGTTATCCGTCACACCGCAGCCCACGTCATGGCTCAGGCCATCAAGCGCCTCTACCCGGAGGCTGACTTTGCCTTCGGCCCCGCCACCGAGAACGGCTTCTACTACGACGTTGACCTCGGCGACACCAAGCTGACCGACGAAGACCTGGCCAACATCGAGAAGGAGATGCGCAAGATCACCAAAGAGAATCTGGCCATCAAGCCCTTCATCCTGCCCCGCGCAGAGGCTGTCAAGCTGATGGAAGAGCGCCACGAGAACTATAAGGTCGAGCACATGGCTGACCTGGCCGACGAGACCGAGTTCAGCTTCTTCCAGCAGGGCGAGTACGTCGATATGTGCATCGGACCTCACCTGACCTACACCAAGGCTCTGAAGGCTTTCAAGATCACCCAGCAGTCCGGTGCATACTGGAAGAACGACAAAGAGAACAAGATGCTGACCCGCATCAACGGCGTGGCTTTCCACAATCAGGAGGAGCTGGACGCCTGGGAGAAGGAGCAGCAGGAGGCCCGTGAGCGCGACCACCGCAAGATCGGCAAGGAGATGGGCCTGTTCATGACCGACGACCTGGTTGGCCGCGGTCTGCCCATGTTCCTGCCCGCAGGCTACACTGTCTGGCAGGAGCTGGAGAACTATATCAAGGAGAAGGAGCGCGCCCGCGGCTATCTGCACGTTATGACTCCCTGCATCGGCACCGTGAATCTGTACAAGACTTCCGGCCACTGGGACCACTACCGCGAGAATATGTTCCCCGCTATGGAGATGGAGGGCGAGAGCTACGTCCTGCGCCCGATGAACTGCCCCCATCACATGATGATCTACGCAAACCGTCCCCACTCCTACCGCGACCTGCCCATGCGCATCGGCGAGATCGCACACGACTTCCGATACGAGTCTTCCGGCACCCTGAAGGGCATCGAGCGCGGCCGTCACTTCTGCCAGAACGATGCTC
>OOAD01001493.1_pt1 | contig 12625 bp, 11 predicted proteins | sample 1671151 | NCBI WGS metagenome assembly OOAD01 (sample SAMN06348127, study PRJEB24527) | human gut metagenome | biome: human gut; feature: ankylosing spondylitis patient; material: feces | host: Homo sapiens | place: China | collected 2015-10
AGTTATATATGATGGCATCAAATCTCCGCTCTGGGCTTAACAAATTTTGCCCACCACCCAAGATGATATTTTTGATTTCTCCCTTGGTGATTCTTGGATGGGTGAGTTCTGGACAAGCCATAATGGGATGAGTGTGTAATCCATTTGAAGAAAAAGCTTTATCATTTTTGGTATTGTAAGAGAGTTCATCAATGATTTTAGAGCCGTTGAAATGACCAGTATCAGCATAATCTTTCAGCATTTTGAAGAGCCAAATCATTGTGCGAGTATGGCGACTTATTTTATCTAATGTTTTTACTGTGCCTACAGAAATAAAGTCCTGTTCGGATGGCATAAATAAATTCAGAAGACCACAATTGCTCCAAACAAAAACATCAAGGCAGTCGTTTGCAAGCTGAGGTGACTTTCCTCGAGTCTTCCACACAGGTTCCATTACAACAGGAGATTGAAATGACGCACTTATAGAAACAAGTCGTTTGATGGCCTGATAGATATCATATAAATGCGGAAGAACACAACTTGCAGAAGTCCAGTCGATAACAGCGTTACCAGCATCCTGAAGAATGCTTTGTAGAACATTACAATCATCGTTGCAAGCATAAATAAAAGCACAGGCGAGATAGATGATAGTATCCGGACGAATTACAATTTCAGAACCATATGCATCTTCAGAAAAATCACAGGTTGGATTGTCAGGCAACGCAGTAAGCTTGATTTCCAAAGAACTGACGCTTTGGGTGCCATTCATGATTACAAGATCGTTTCGAGGAATAGAGCCAAGGACATATTTTTGAAAGGGAGTGAATTGAGTTTCAAAAGCAAAATATGTATCGTCCCCCAAAGGGTCGGCTTTGTAGAGGTCCTCAATACCAATATGCTCAATAACCGTTTGCATGGAGGAATCAGTTTTATAATAAACCGCTTTTAACTCTTTCGAATAAAGATAACAGGCTAAGGCTGCTGGAAAAGACGAGTTGAACTGATTCTTTCCCCAGGTATCTTTCAAAGAAAAATCTCGGTTGGAATGTGTAATACCAAAAAGGCCTGGTACAACAGCCATTTAAAATCCTCCGTTTTGTAAATCCTTATGAAACTGCAAATTATCGCTGCAAGCGATAGAAAATTACTTCTTGTGGTACATCCGGTCTGCTTCCTCATAGGTGGGCTCGCAGGTCAGATACATGCCCAGCTTCTTCACGGTATCCATATCCACGCTGGACAGGATGACGGTGGAGTGCATATCGCAGCCCTTCAGGTGAGAGAGCTGCTTGAGGGCGGCTGCAGCAGTGGGATTCTGCGCGGCCGAGCTGGACAGGGCGATCAGAATCTCGTCGGTGTGCAGACGAGGGTTCTTGCTGCCCAGATAGTTGGTCTTGAGGGTCTGGATGGGCTCGATGGCGGCAGCAGAAACGAGGTCAAGCTCCTGGTCGATGCCGGCCAGCTTTTTCAGCGCGTTGAGCAGAGCGGAGGAAGCGGCACCCAGCAGGGGGCCGGTCTTGCCGGTGACAACGGTACCGTCCGGCAGCTCAATGGCGGCAGCGGGGGCACCGCCGGTCTTTTCAGAGACTGCATGGGCGGCCTGCTCCACCGGGCGGCTGCCCAGGGTCAGTCCGGCCTGATTCATCAGCAGCTCCAGCTTGTAGACCTCGCTCTGGATCTGTGCGCCGTTCTTGAGGTCGCACAGGGCCTTGAAGTAGCGGCGGACGATCTCGTTGCGGGAAGCTTCGCAGCAGGCCGCATCATCCACGATGCAGTTGCCGGCCATGTTCACGCCCATGTCGGTGGGGGAGTGGTAGGGGCTCTTGCCTGCAATCAGCTCAAACATGGCGTTGACCACGGGGAAGATCTCAATGTCGCGGTTGTAGTTGACCGCGGTCTTGCCATAGGCCTCCAGATGGAAGGGATCGATGATGTTGTCGTCGTCCAGATCGGCCGTGGCCGCCTCATAGGCGATGTTCACCGGATGGGTGAGCGGCAAATTCCAAATGGGGAACGTCTCGTACTTCGCATAGCCGGCGGTGACCCCGCGCTTGTGCTCGTGATAGAGCTGAGACAGGCAGGTGGCAAGCTTGCCCGAGCCAGGACCGGGGGCAGTGACCACGACGAGCGGTCGGGTGGTCTCGACAAACTCGTTCTTGCCGTAGCCATCGTCGGACACGATCAGATCGACATCGTGCGGATACCCCTCGATGGGATAGTGCAGCTTGGCGGGAATACCGAGCGCGTTCAGGCGGTTGCGGAACACATCGGCAGCAGGCTGGCCGGCGTACTGGGTGATGACCACAGCCGCGACGGCAAAGCCGTTGCCGCGGAACCGCAGCTCGTAGTTTTCAAGCCTGACCGGTCCCACGATCTCAGCATCCGGACAGCGCTGCGCCATCTGCTCCAGATCAAGGTTGCTGCCGTAGGCAAAATACAGGTTTTCCTCCACGTCACACCTCCAGCATCGTCAGAGCGCCAAAGCGTTCCAGGTGACGGAGCAGGGCTGCCGCCTGTGTCTCCGCATCGCCATCCGGCAGCGGACAGTCCATTCCCGTGGTGCGCATGACATTGTTCTGTACAAACCAGATGTAGGTCTCCACATCCGGGAACTCTGTGGGATCAAAGCTGAGATTCCGGAGCTGTTCCATGATCCCGGCTGCGGTTCCTTCGTACATGGTATCTTCAATTTGAATCTTCAAAGGCTTCACCTCTCCATTTCTCTGGATTTTTTCTTCTTTTTGTTGACTGCATAGCTGTCCTTATCGAACCTCCACGCCCGATCTCCCTCAAGATTTGCCAACAGGTGGTCACGGGTATGCTTGAATTCCTCGCCGTTGAGTCCCAGCCGCACCAGCCAGACCCGGAAGGTAAACAGTTCATTGTCACTGTGGGTTTTGCGCATGACGGTGCTGCGCTGGTTAATGGCTTGAGCAGACATGGCAAGGCATAAATTGACATAGGCCGCGACCTTTCCGGCATGAAGCGTGGAATTGAAACAGCGCCATTCCACCGTCCCCCGGTAAAAGACCGAATGCAGATTCAGTGCGTAATAGCGGGTCCAGTTATAATGGTCTGCGCTGCCGTTATCTCCCTCATACCAGATATTCTCCAGCTGCGTCAGATCCCTTGTCTCATCCGACGAGAGCCTGCGTGCCTGCTTCAGCATGGGTTCCCGCACCTTCTGACACCAGCGGGACGCCCGGCTTTCATTGACCTGCAGCGCTTTGAACAGGATATCCTCCTTGGAGTACATGATGCCGATGAGATTTTTCAGACTCTGCCGGTTATGATTGGCGGCGTCCACATGGACATGGATGCCGCAGGAGCTGTTGGCCTTGGCACCTGCGTGACGCACCTGCCGGACACATTCCTGCAGCTTGGGCAGTTCCGCATAGGTGAGCTTTGGCGTTACTATCTCCACGCGGTATCTGTAGTCACCCGTTGCGCGATAGCCGCTGCCGATCTTCTGCTCCCCGTGGATGCTGGAGTCACTCATGACCGTCCACTCTTTGCCGTCCCGATCCGTCACACACCATTTATCGTAAGCGCCGCCCACATAGCGGGCGTCCGTTGCAAAATACGATGCCAGCGCTGTTGCCGCCTGCTCACGGGTGATGCCGGTCATTTCCACTTCCACGCCGAAGCACTGGTCCTTCAGCCCAATCATGCGGCAGCACCTGCTTTCAGTTCCGCATCCACCTCCCGGATACGGCGTCCGATGGCTTCAATGACATTAGCGGTGACGCTGTTGCCCGCCTGCTTATACGCCTGTGCGTCAGACTGGATGGCGAGGATGCGGTCGATCTGCCACTCATCGAAGCCCTGCAGCCGCAGACACTCCCGCGGCATCAGACGCCGGATGCGCCCACCGCACTCTACAATGCCCTGGATGCAGCTCGTCTCCAATGTGTGGGCGATATCCTGTCCCACACGACCACGGCGGGTATTGCTCCCGGAGAAGCCGAGATCGACGCTGTCACCAGGATTCGCCTCCTTATAGCCTTTTTTCGTGGCTTCTTTGATGAGCAGAACGCCGGAACGCTCTGCTCTATGATTAGACAGCGTTGTCTGTCCATATCGGGCGGTGAGGCAGCGGGCGGTGTCCGTTTGCTTTGGATGCCCGCTGCAAAGGTCTATCAGCACAGCGTTTTGCGTTTGATTCCGGTTGATGCCTCTGAAATCGCTGGCGTTCAGTGAAATTGCGGTATCCCTCTTTCCGACGATCCCATCCTTCCGATTAAAACCTACCAGATATAATCCGGTTTTCCCACCCACACCTCCAGCGCCGGCAGTCTGCGTGCAGGCTATTCCGTCTGCGTCGTAGACACGGGAGCCTTGCGAGCCTCCGAGGACTTGTATAAGAGCTTTTCCACCTGTGCCGAAGACAGGAAATATTTTTCCGGCGCATCGGGGATCAAGATAGCAGATAAGGAACAGCCGCCTTCTGGATTGCGGGACTCCAAAATGTTTGCTGTTAAGCACCATCCATTCCACGCGGTACCCCAGGTCATTAAGCGTGGCGAGGATGACAGAAAACGTCCGGCCTTTGTCATGCGACAGCAGTCCCGGAACGTTTTCGAGCAGAAGATACGAAGGTCGTTTGGATTGAGCCAATCGGGCAATTTCAAAGAAGAGAGTGCCGCGGGTGTCGTCAAAGCCCCTTCTTCTGCCAGCGATTGAAAATGCCTGACAAGGGAATCCTCCGCACAGGAGGTCGAAGTCCGGCAGGTCTGCGGGGTCGATTTTTGTGGCGTCTGGATAATATCGTTCCTCCTTTCCCGGCTCATAAATGGCCTCATAGCTGGCATTGGCGTATTTGTCGATCTCGCAGTGTCCTACGCACTGGAAACCGCCCGCGCGGGTCAGTCCCGTGCGGAAGCCGCCGATGCCGGCGAACATATCAAAATATCGGATCAGGTCATCTCATCTCCTTCCTGCAGGGCAAGCAAAAAGCCGAGGACGCTTTCATCTACATCCCCGGCTCTGACGCTATCCTGCGCTTCTTCTTTGGTGAGCTGCACTCCCCGCAGTTCCTGCCGGATGGTCTGGCGAACGGCATCCAGCAATTCCTGCTGCCCTTTATACTCACAGACCATGCGGCAGACCGCGGCGGTACGCTGTCCCGCGGGGATCTCCGTCAGCTTCTTCCACGCCCTGCGCTGTATGGGCGAGGACATGGAAAAGGACAGATTGATCCGCTTTTTGTTACTGCTCATCGTTCTTGGAGAGACGTTCCGCCAGCCGCTCATAGCCTTTGGCGTTGAGGGACACATCGTCAAGGATGACTGGGCGGCAAAGGCCGTCTGCGGCGGATACATTCCGCTTCAGCATCGCCGCGCCGCCGCCCAGAAAAACAGCAGGCATGGCACGGGTATCCAGTCCGCTCTCCGTAATGGCGGAGAGCAGGCGATGGACATAGGCGTCTGCCTGCCGGTCAATAATTTTTCTGGCATCCTCGTTGATATGGACAGCATCGCCGCGCAGCACGCTTTCCATCTGTGCCGCCGTCATAGACAGGCCCAGTGCGCGGCGGATCTGCTCACCGATCTCATCCAGACAGCGGATCATACCGAGTTCCAGACTGCGGCAGGTCGATGCATTGGGGATATGGTTGTCCAAACGCATCAGATCCACCGTCCATCCACCGATATCCGCCACGATCACAGAAGGCTCATCCAGCAGGATGCTCTGGGTCAAGACTGCGGCATAGCCCTGCGGGAACAGGGACACCTTGCGGATAGCGATGGAATAGTCCTGCCCTTCATAGCGGAAATTCACCGTTTTCCCATCCCGGAGCAGATAGTCCCGGAATGCGTTTTTCTCCCGTCCGAAGCTGGTGAGGGGCAGTCCGGCCGCCAGATGGATCTCTGTCGCAGGCTCCGCATGACGGAAGGAGAGCTCCTTTGCAATGGCCGCCAGCGTGAGGAGGTAGTAGTCCTCTGTCTGCGTTTTATTCTTCTGAAGCGCCTGACGCCCGCTGCCCACTACATAGAATTTTCCGCCGTATTCCAGCACGTCCTTCAGCGTATACGGCTCATGCTCATATGCCACCAGACCGGAGGGGAACGAGAAATGGGCCGTTTTCATAGCGGCATAGCCGTGGTCGACACCAACAATCATGGACTCGCTCATCTTGCCTCACCTCCACGGCTGCGTTTCTTCTTATTTGATGTCTGGCGCCGGTCATAGTCCTTTCCGGCATGGATCAGATCCCGAATCTCCTTCAGCTGCGGATTCCAGCGCGTTTGACCGTCCCACTCCGGATGCTTCGCACAGAGCCGGGGCAGATATTTCTTCAGATCCGCGCCCTCTCTGGGAAACTCGATGCCGTCCTTATAGACGATATCCTGTTCCAGCTTCATCAAAAGCGCTTCATATGCGCTCCAATCTGTCTGATCATAGGCGCTTTTCCCGGTGAGCTGCTCGTAGGCATAGTCCCCGACATAGCTCAACTGCTCAAAGCAGCAATCGCCGTAGGGAACGACATCCGCAAGGCTGTCCGGGTCTGCCAGCGCGGCAAAATAGACCTCGCGCCCCTGTGCGATGAGCCAGGCGCGAAAATCGATAAACCCATCATCGCTGCAGCCGTATTCCTTCATGATCCCTGCCGCGTCCCACAAGCCGAACTTGTCCGCGAGATCTTCATAGACGTGGATGATGTCGTGAAAATTCTGTGCCTGCGTGGGGCCCATAGAAACCAGCCGGTCTTTCAGATAGGCCAGCATGACGTCCATATCCTGCCCGCAGGCGATTTTTGCCTCATGGATCAGGTCCCAGAAGGATTCTTTGTTGATCTCTGAGATCGGTTCCTTCACATTCTGTCTCTCCTTCCCAATACGTTTTTTGATGTGCGCTGCCGCACCCGCGCAGATCTTTTGATAAAACGCGCGATACTCCGGTGAGGTCTTATCCACTTCACCGAGAATCGCCCGCTCATAGGGCGTGCCGGGGACGATCTCCCAGGTAACGGTCCCAAAGTATGCCGCTTCCAGATACCGCAGCAGCGTGTGTCCGTCTGCCATCTCAAACATTCCATGGTTATCCTCATAGGGAAATTCTTCATAGACCTTGAGCCCGGTGACTTCTTCCGCGGCGGCATACAGCGAGAAACCGTCTGCGTCCAGCGTCGGCGCAAGCTGTGCGTACTGTTCCTCCGGGGATAGCATTTTGTCATGCCGCTCCATCTGACTGCTCCTTTCTTACCCAGCCCATAAAACGCTCTAAAAAGTGAACGCGACCATGCACCTTCCCGGCAGACACATCCAGCCCATTCATCTGCGCCTGAATGCGGCGCTGAATGGCTTTCAGCTTCTGCGGGTCATTGCAGCAATCTACGATGACATACTCGCCGCCGCTGGTGGAGAGGATTTCCCGCTTGCCGTTCTCGTCCCGGATGCCGGACAGGAGACGCTGTCCCAGCCGTTTCCGGTAGGCATCCTGGAGCGCGTCCATATCTCCGCAGACATCATGCTTTTTCAAGATCTCCGCGATCTCACAGGAAGTGATCTTCGTCTCGGCAGACAGCTTTTGCAAAATCTCCGCCTGCGCGTCAGGCGGGATTTCCGTCCGGCTGGGCATCGTTTTCTTCGCTTTCTGCATCGGCACACCTCCAATCCGCGGGCAGGATCTTCTGCTCGATGATATCCGCAATCGTCCGGAACACCTCCGCCAGCTCGCGGGATTCCTTCACGGTATCCCGCATTTCCTCCGGGGTCATCCGCGTCCCGTCCGTCCAGCAGCGGATATTTTCTTTGGACGGCGTCAGCAGGACGGCTTTTTCATACGCTTTGCAGAAAAGCGCCGCGATCTTTCCTTTCCGGTCGATCTCGGCATCCTGCTTTTTCAGTTCTTTTTTCGCTTTTTCGTATTCCAGCGCTTCGGCGGCCGCCTGCTCCCGCTGCTCTTCCGGAAGGTCCTGAAGCTGCCGGGTCAGGTCATAACCCTTGTTGATGGACAGTTCCTTTTTGTCCAGCGCCTCCTTGATGACCTCCGGGGCATTCTCATCGATCTGCATGACCTTGCCCATGGTGACCTCACCGATACCAACAGCATCCGCCAGTTCTTTACGGGTATTGACAGCAGTTTCTACTGAAGGAAGGTTTGACAATGTTGTCAAACCTTCCTTCGGACGATAATTCTGCCCACCGGCTACCATATTTGCCCTGGCTTTCGCCTCGATCTCCGGCTTCAGCTTCAGCGCGATCTTGCCCAGCTCCCACTTTTCCAGATTGCGACGACCTTTCTGGGTATCCAGCGCCCACTGCTTGGCTTCCAGCAGATCCTCGAAGGAGAATACCGCCATCGTATAGGGCAGGCCATGCTTTTCGCACAGTGCCTGACGGTTATGCCCGTCCACGATCACCATGTCCTCATTGACGATGATAGGGGAGTAACAGCCGTTTCGCAGCAGATCCTCTTCCAGAGCGGCGGACTGCTCCGCGCTCAAAGGCGGGAGCAGTTCGGCCATCTCCGGCAGGATCACAGGACTGCGCTCTGCGCTGGTGTATGTGATCCCGGTGTTTTTCATCAGGCGGCGTCCTCACTGGCGGACATATCCTCCACCGCCTGTGCCGCGTCCTCCGCCTTGCGGGGAGACAGGAATTCCACATCGCTGGCTTTGATGAGGAAACCGGGCTGGCGCTGGGGATCGTCCGCAAAGGTGATGGTCTCGAAATCGCCGGTGGCTGCCAGCTTGCAGCCCTTCCACGCAAACGCCGCACAGCGCTCCGCCAGAGGGCCGCGCACCTTGATGGAGATAAAATCGGTGAGCTTGTTGCCGTCCTTATCCTTATAGCGACGGTCCGAAGCGATGCGCAGGATAGCGTAGGGCTTGCCGGTGGCCTCGTTCATCTTCAGTTCCACATCGTGGGTCAGATTGCCAATGGCAGTGATTTTCAGCATATTCAGTGCTCCTTTTTTTAATGGTTAGGTTTAGTTAAAAAGTGCGGGTGGTCTGCTCTCAGACCACTGTCTTTTTCTCCAGTTCCTCCTGCATGGTGCATCACCATCCTTTCAGTGCAGGGGAAACCGAAAATCACTTGCTCCAGCTTTCGCTCTCGCCCAGAACGGCGGTGTGGGCGTTGGCAGCTTCCATGACGGCGTAATACGCCCAATGCTTGCGGCTCACATCCGGGAAGGTGTTGAGCTTGCGGAGATTGTCCGCGATGTAGTCCTCATCCGCTTCGCGGCCCAGCAGGCGGTTGACAATGGTGACGACCTCGGCGCGGTTGATCTCGCGCTCTGCGTGGAACGAGCCGTCCCCGTAGCCGTTGATCCAGCCGTGGAGCGCGGCGTACTTGATGTATTCTGCCGCCCAATAGCCGGAAGAAACATCGTGGAAGCCACTGAACTGCTCCATGATTTCCGCATCGCCGTCGCCGTACACATCAAAGAAGCGGACCGCCATCGTGGTAAACTCAGCACGGGTAATGGCATCGTTGGGGGCAAAGACGGTCTTACTCTTGCCGTAGGTAATGCCGTTGTTGCTCAGATACTTCACATAGCCGCTATACCAGGCATGGGCGGGAATATCTGCAAATTTGGTATTTGCCGCAGTGGAAATGGCATCGCCATTCTTCTCCGCCAGCAGACGGGCGAAGATGGCGGCGGCTTCACTGCGGGTCATGCTGCGGCTGGGGCCGAAGGTGCCGTCCGTGTAGCCGACGATGTAAACGCCGTGGCGCTCGGTCTGCTCCACTTCGGGGACGGTCAGCTCACCGTTTTTGTCGGTCTTGCCTGCGGCAGACTGACCGAGATCACCCTTGACCGTAACATTTTTGCCCTGCTGGGGAGCCTTCTTGTAGTCGGTGACAATGACCGTCACCTGATGCTTGGCGTCCAGATCCGCGCCGTCCGGCAGCTTCACCGTGATATTGCCGGTCTTGCCGATGGACACTGCACTGCCGGAGATGGGGCGCTTCGTGTCCGTGCGGATGACCTTGACGGTCAGCGTCCAGCGATCGCCGTCCGCATCCTCATAGCCAGTAGTGACCTTGCCGTCCTCGTTGGTCTTACCGCTGCCGGTGGGGACGGTGATCTGACCTGCCTTGTCGGTCTTGCCGGAGGCGTAGTTGTCATTCTTATCCGTGACAGAAATGCTCATACCGGAAACGGCACTCTTGTCCTTGACAAGCTGCACGGTCACGGTGGTCTGGTCGGCGTAGTCCAGCAGGCGGCTGTTCGGCAGGCGGATGGAGATGGAATTATCCTTGTGGAGCGCAACTGCGGCGTTTGCCACAGGATTTTTGGTGTCGGTATCCGTGACGGTCACAAGGTAGCCGCCTACAATGGCCTCACCCTTGCTGTCCGTGGTGCCGCTGTTGTAGATCTTTTCAATGGGCTGCGTCTCCAGCTTTTCACCGCACGCGGTACACTCCTTGTGCTTGCTGCCCTCGGAATCGGTGGTCGGCTGCTTGTCAACGATCCAGTCGCCGGGTTTATGACCGACAGGCTCGGTATAGTCGGTCTTGGTAGTGTCGCCGCAGCGGGCGCAGGTGTTGGTGGTGTAACCCATCTCGGTGCAGGTGGGTGCGGTCACTTCGGACTTGTAATCGTGTCCCAGCGCGTTTTTCAGCACCGCGCCACACTTGGTACAGAGCTGCGGCTGGGTGCAGGTGGCATCATTGCCAGGAACATGACCTGCCGCCTCGTTGCCCTCGATGCGGTGATAGCCGCAGCGGGTGCAGCGGTATTCCATCACGCCCTCGCCGGTGCAGGTGGCGTTGGTGACGAGGGTTCCCTTATCCCAGCTATGGCCCAGGGAGTCCGTATAGTCTGTGACAAAGGAACTGCCGCAGCCATCGCAGCGGTGGATGGTCTTGCCGCCGCCCTCACAGGTCGCGGCGATTACATGGGATTCGTAATTGTGAGGCAGCGCCGCCGTGATGTCCTCAATGTGACGATCCCCACAGACGGAGCACTCGCGGACAGTATAACCGGGGCTGGTACAGGTGGCAGCCACGGTGTAGGTCTCATAGCTGTGTTCGCCCTTGGGCGTGGCGGTCTGCTTCATCTGTCCGCAGCGGGAGCAGAGCTCCAGCAACTTGCCATCCGTTTCGCAGGTGGCGTCACGGATGACGATGCTCTGCCATGCGTGACCGAGGGAGTCCACATAGTCGCGCTTTTCGATCTTGCCGCACTCCGTACAGAGGTAGCGGTCATAGCCAAGGGTGGTGCAGCCGGCCTTGGTGCTGTCCAGCAGAATATACTTGTGGTTTTCACCGCAGCCCTTGTCGGTGCAGCAATTTCCGTTGCAATTCTTGTTCTGGCAGCCGCAGTTGGGATCGCCGCAGCCGCAGGCACAAGAGCCGTCATCCTTGGTGGATTCGTCACGGAGCCAGACTTTTGCCACGCCGTTCTCGGTCATTTCTTTGCCCTTGTAGGTGTAGGTGATCTCATAGTAAACCATGTACTGACCGGCTTCGGTGTAGTTGGGAGCCGAGGTCATGGTACAGCTGTCTGCGCTGTTGCCGTAGCGGATAGAGGTGCGGACACCGGCTTCGGAGAGGTCGCTGACCGTGATGGTGTGGGGCTTGCCGTCCACCACGCCGTAATAGTCTGCAATGACCGCCTTTGCCGCCGTGTAGTCATAGCGGGCGTAGTCGCACAGGCTGCACTTCTCGACGGTAGCAAAGCGGCCGTTTGCGGGCTGGGGCAGGACCTCGGTCTCCATGCTGTGGCGCTCCAGCGTGCGGTTCACGGTGTGGTTCGTACCGTAGCAAAACGCGCAGTAGGTGCCACCCTTGGTGGTAACGGTATGGTAGGTATCGTCCGTGTACTCGTAGGTCACGGTTTCCTCCAGCTTCTGTGTAAATTCCGCGGCGCAGTCAAACAGCCAGTAAACATTTTTGAGATAGCCGTAATCAGACTTCGGCTCGTTTGTGTTGATACCGCCGCAGGTTTCGCAGACTGCCTTGGTATAATGATAGCCGGTATAATAGGCGTCTTTGCCGGGAACACCGTCCATGCAGTCGCCCTTGCCGACACCGTCCATCATCGTGCCGTCCGAGTATTTGACGTTACGGCTCAGAGCGGTCTGGCCGTTGCGGGTATACTCGGGAACGCGGAATACCTCAAAGGACGTTCCTTTGCCTCATTCGAATACGTAACATAGCCCTCGTTCAGCACATCTGATGCTCCTGCCACATTGACTAACGTTCCTGCAATCAATCCACCTGTACAAGATTCTGCTGTTGTCACATGAAGTTTACGCTCTGCAAGAAGATCTACTACAACTTCTTCCAGACTTTTCTCACCTGCAGCTTTCTCTTTAAAAAACCACTCCAGATACATCTCTTACATGCCTCCCTTTGTAAGAACCTCTCTATTTGCCCACACATAGTCTACCAGAGAAATCACAGTAAGTGCTGTGGCAATCCAGATCAGTACTGTTCCAACCATGTCGAATACACCGCCAAAATCAGCAATCAGAACAATGATCATTGCCATCTGGGATACTGTCTTGAATTTTCCCCAGTAATTTGCTGCGATAACAACGCCATTATCAGATGCTACCAGACGGAAACCACTGATAATAAACTCTCTTGCAATAATAACAATAACAACTGCTGTCGGAAGTTTTCCTGAAGGAATCAGACAGATCATTGCTGAGCAGACAAGAAGTTTATCTGCCAGCGGATCCATA
>OOAD01001494.1_pt1 | contig 12622 bp, 8 predicted proteins | sample 1671151 | NCBI WGS metagenome assembly OOAD01 (sample SAMN06348127, study PRJEB24527) | human gut metagenome | biome: human gut; feature: ankylosing spondylitis patient; material: feces | host: Homo sapiens | place: China | collected 2015-10
CTGCCGTTCGCCTCGCTGCGCTCCGGCAGCCATTTCAACGCTTCGTCTGAAATCGGCAGATAAAGCGGTTCTTTGGTCTTCTGCATCGTAATTTCGATACGGACACGCCCACTGCTCCGTTGCAGGTCGCACCACCTCAATTTGCGAATGTCGCTGACGCGCAGCCCGCACAGGCAACTGAAAAGAAAAGCCCGCTTGACGATCTCGTGCCGACATTCGGTATTTATCAGCGTCTTCAACTCGTCGAGTGTCAGATACTCGCGGCGGCTCGGTTCCTGCCGCACTTTACTTGCGAAATCGAACTCTTTGGTCGGATTGACGGTGATGATCCCCTCTTTGTAAGCACGGTTGATTGCCGTTCTCAAAGTACCGTAATAAGACACGACCGAATTGTTGCTCAACCGCCCTCCGGTTTTCAATACGCCGTATTTGCTGGCTTTCGGCATCTGCCGCAGGTAATCGGTAAACTCCGAGAGAAACTCCTTATCGACGTCCCGAAAAGCGATATAGTCGCCGCGAAACAATCTTAACGCTCGGACGGTATTGAGCACCGTTCGTGCATAGTTCCGGCTTCCCTGCTCGGCGGACTGCTTCCCGATATTTTCCAGATAGTCGAGCAGGTTCACTCGGGACTTGTTCGTGTTCTGGAATCCGTGCGCGTCGTTCTGCACCTCGACGATCCGCCTGCTCTGAATCGCTTTGGCAAGGGCGAGCGTCGCTTCGTTCTTCGCCTTGTCCTCCCGCGTCCGCTCGGGAATAAGGTATAGCTTCAGAAACTCGTATTTCCGTTTGCCACCGACATAGTTCTCCTTGCGGATCACGTCGCCCGTATAGTACTCCAAATAGATGGATTGATTCCCGTTGGAGAGTTGCTTGAACCGGATTCGCACCGGCTCCTTCAATTTGACCGTCTGTTTCTGCTTCGCCATACTCTTCCCGTTTGTTGCTCCAACGGCAAATATAGCGAATTTGTTTTGTTTCCGCAGTATTTTCGAGTAACAAAATAGTAACAAATATCGGGCAATTATGGGCTTTGTCGGGAAAATTGCAAAAACAACCGAAAATCCCGCAATCAAATATAAATCATTAAAACACAGTGGTTTATATTTGATTTTTCATCGTTTCTCTATCCTTTTTATAGATTTGATAACTATTCACGAAGTTCTGCCACACGATATATGCCGTCGGGGCGATCGAGGAGATCGGGTCGAGGAACGACTGCGCCATCCAGACGGCCAGCACCGTGTTTTTCTGCCCGAGCGACTGCCCGCCCGCCGGAGCGTCGCCGTAACGGCGGCCGAGCGAGCGGCCGACCTTGAACTGCACCAGGCAGATTACCAGCGCCGCGAATGCCAGCCACAGCCCGGTCGCGGGCGAAGCATCGTGCAAATCGAGGATAAAGGCCGTCGTACGGCCGATGATCACCACCAGCGATACGAGCCACATGTAAAATGAAATCTGACTGTGATCCCCGATCCATTTCGCCGCTCCGGGCAGTACGAAACGGCAGAACTGCGCAGCCGCGAAGGGCATGATGAGCAGCGGCGCGATACGCGCCAGTATCTGCGTGAAGGAGCATGCCCCCGTCCCGGCCAGCGACAGAACGACGGGCGCCACGAGCGCGATCACCATGTTGCACACGAGGCTGTATGTAGCCATCGTCGGGACATTGGCCCCGAGCATCCCGGCGATCACCACCGCGGCCATCGCCACGGGCGCCAGCACACAGATCATCGCCCCCTGTGCCACGATGGGATTGAGCGGCAGCAGCAGAAAATAGACCGCCACGCTCACCACAACCTGAAACAGCAGCAGCCAGAAATGCAGCATCGAAGGCTTCATCTGCCGGGGCTTGACGCGGCAGAATGTGACGAAGAGCATCAGGAAGATCAGCGAGGGTGTAATCATCTGGTGCGTCCACCCCTCGAGGGCGGCCACGGGGCGGCAAAGCAACGCCCCGGCCACCATAGCCGTCGGCATGGCGACGGTCTTGACATTGCGGTGCAGGTATTCCAGTACGTGCATTATTTCATGGTTTCAATCGTTAGGATAACATGCTGCCCGGAGGCCGTCCCGATCCCGCACACCGTACCGTCCAGCGGGTCGGGGTCGAGCAGGAATCGGCAGACGTCGCCGTCCCGCCTCGTCCCACACCTGCCCGACGACGAGCTGCCCGGCAGAAAGGGCCAGCGTGAAATTACAGGCGGGCTGCGGCGGGGCTTTTGCCTCGCCCCCGCGGGGTATGAACAGGAAGCGCTTGCGGCGGAAATCGAGCACGACCTGCCCCCAGTCGAACAACTTGCAGCCGAGGATCCGGTTGTGGCCGAAGGTGCGTTTGACGGGCATGTCGGCGATAGCCGTCCCCTGAATTTCGAACCGGGGGATCGTACCCCGGAAATGGCTGTTCACCCTGTTGCGGTTCGTCCAGCCGATAGCCGACGCATATCCGTCGGCCCAGCGCAGGCTGTCGATGAACCACAGGGGCGGGGGCGCATCGCCGGAATCGGCATAGGAGAAATGGAAATAGCCCGCCGAGCCGGTGTCGAATTTGACGTACATCCGGGCCTGCCTGTCGCCGTTGCGGCATGTCACCGGCAGAAACGGGCATCCGCCGCCCAGTTCCATGCGCGACATGCGTCGGCCGCGGGGCAGCCCCAGCCTGCGGACATCGTCCGTGACGGTGATCGTCGAGTCGGCATTGGGCATGCGGACGGCGCACCAGCGCAGCAGGTCGCACCCCGCGATGCCGTCGACCCGCAGGCAGGCGAAGACCAGCGAAGTGTCGGGCATGACCAGCACCGGATGGTCGCGGAAAAGCGCGTCGCCCATCCGCAGGCTGTCGAGCCGAACCAGGTCGATGGGGACGACATGTCCCTCGAAATCGCGGACTTTCTCGGTTTTCACGGTCTCGGCACCCAGTTCGCAGCGCAGCGATTCGCTGATGCAGGTGCCCGTCGCCCCGGTGTCGAAGATAAACCGGCGGGGGCCCGCAGGCGTGCCGAGCACCACGACATATTTGCCGTGCTCGACCGTATAGGGCAGGTCGAACCGCACGGCAGGACGCCGTGCGCAGACCTCCTGCACCGCGACCAGACTGCACAGGACAAACAGCAGGCGCTTCATCGGCACACCGGCCTTACGAAAGCAGTTCCCTGACCTTGGCCGAAATATCCTTGCCGTCGGCACGTCCGGCGAGCTTCTTCGTGACCACGCCCATCACCTTGCCCATCTCCTTCACCGACGTGGCGCCGACCTGGGCGATCACGGCCCTGACCTCGGCCTCCAGCTCTTCGGGCGTAAGCTGCCGGGGCAGGAACTCCTGGAAGACGACGACCTGCGCCAACTCCTCGGCCGCGAGGTCGGGGCGGTTCTGCTCTGTGAAGATCGCGGCGGAATCGGCACCCTGCTTGGCCAGTTTGGAGATGATTTTCAGTACGTCGGCATCGGGCAGCTCGGCGATTTCCGGGCCCGCGGTCTTGGCCTCGATGATATACTTCTTGGCATTGCGCAATGCGCCCAGGCGCACGGTATCCTTGGCCTTCATGGCCTCCATGATACCTTTCGAAATCTGTTGTTCGAGTGACATAATTTATCTATTTTACAAAAAACAATCGTCAAATGGCTTTCAGTTATAATCCGATCTCGATGGTTAGAGCAGGTAAACCGGAAAGTTTTTTCATTGTGATTTCATTAAAGTTTCTTTTTTAGCCTTTAAAAATGAAGAGAGCTTATTTATTTCGCTTCTATACTTTCGTTCGTTGACCCTGTTCTTATTTTCTTCTGGATCTATGTGATGGTCAAACAACATTCGGGAATGAATCTTTTCTTTTTGTTTCCATTCCGCATAGTTGTATCTATTGCTAACAGCATTGTCTCCCCCTTCCCATTGGATATATACTTGGTCTTTTATTTTTGCTTTTAAATTTGTTAAAATAGGAACAAAACTAGTGCCATCTAATTGATTCTTTGGTATGGGCAAATGACAAAGTTCACATAGTGTCGGATATAAATCTACGAATTCTACCATGGACTTAGTCTTTCCTTTTTTCAATCCGGGAACACGTACAATTAAAGGAACGTGAGTAGAACGATCCATTAAATTATGCTTACCGAGAAAGTTATGTTCCCCTAGATGCCAGCCATGGTCTCCCAGTAATACAACGATGGTATTATTTGCTAAACCTAACTCATCCAGAGCGTCCAGAACTTTCCCTATTTGCGCATCAACATAACTCAGACAAGCATAATATCCATGTTTGGCTTCTTTCTGAAAAGAAATATCATCTGCTGTGGTGGTACGTGCGTAAGCGTAGATTTCTGTAGAGTTTTTAACCTCATTCGGTAGATCTTTAGGACGAAAACGATTGTTAGCAACTGGAATTTTCTCTCGGTCATATAAATCCCAATATTTTTTAGGGGCATTAAAAGGTAAATGTGGCTTCCAAAATCCACATGCCATAAAGAAAGGTTTTCCTTGTTCTTTTAAACGTTTTAAGTCTGCAATGGCTTTTAATGCCAGTTTTCCGTCATCATAAGCGGTGTCAGGTACTTCAGCCCACTCACAAAAAGGCCCTCGCATTGTTTTGGGATTGATAGTTCGTGCGGAGACTTCATTCATCCATAATTCCCATTTATTGTATTCTGCCCAATATACATCATATCCGTCGGGATGTTTACGGTAAGGGGGTTCACTCCATGAATTAGCATGATCTGAAAGATGGTGGAAAACCTTGCCGTTTGAGATTGTGTAATAGCCATGTGATGTAAACCATCTTGATATCGGAATTGCGGTTGGGCAATCTTTGCTGGCATAAGCGGAATAGTTGACAAAGCGATCTGGATAGTGTGGATACACTCCTGTCAATAAACTGGCGCGTGAAGCTCCACTTACTGGGATATTGCAGTAAGCGTTCTGAAATAATAACCCGCTGGCGGCAAAACGGTCAATATTGGGGGTCTTTACTTCTTTTACCCCATAGCATCCTAACTCAGGGCGCATATCGTCTGCCATCAAGAATAGAACGTTCATTTTCTCTGTCTGTGAAAATACAGACAGAGAAGAGAAGGCAAGCATTGAAATGCTTGAAAACAAAGTGTATTTTAACTGCATAATTTTATTTATTGTTTTCCCATCCAGGATTTTGTTCGAGAGCAGGATTGAGTGCCAATTGATTTAGAGGAATTGGATTTAGATAGTAATGTTCCAACCACCCTATGGGTTTCTCGAAATAATATACATATCCTTCATTGTTGGATGGACCATTCATAACTTTTACATTAAATTCACTTGCATCTTTTAAATAGACTCCAGTAGGTTGTTTGTTTACATAATGTCCTTTTTTCCATCGGCGTAAATCGTCCAGACGAGTTCCTTCACCCATTAATTCAACGCGGCGTTCACGGCGGATTTCCCATAGTAAAGGATTTACATCTTGATCTCTTTCAGGATCAAAATCTGTGGTAATATCTGTCAAGACCATATCGGCCACGTGAGCACGTTTTCTCAGTTTATTAATAGTTTCATCTGCTATAGATTGATCGAATTGCCCTAGTTCATACATTGCTTCGGCATAATTCAACAGTATCTCACCGAGTCTGAATAGGGGAGCGTCTGTAGTACAAACTCCATTGGCAGTGCTGGCATCGGTATGAGTATTATAGTATTTCCATACCCAGAAACCCATTTGGCTGGCATTCCATCCCTGTCCCCAATTGACATTTTTGAAATGAGGTTGCCCTTTGGTTATAAAACCTTTGAAATTAGATGTCGGCAACCGGTGATAAGTTTCTTTAGAAATTGTTGCCATCAAGTCAATATATTCACGTTCAGAGGGATTGTCTGTGAACTTCCATTGAGTGGTAGAGGCACTTGCTAGACTTACCATATAGGGAGGACATACTGTGTGATATAAACGATAATCCCGGTTGCGGAACTGGGCATATACATCTTTATCACCTCCGTATGTGGAACTGTTTTTGATAGGATGTCCGTCACTGCACAAATAACTGTCTACAGCATCTTTGGTTGCTTCTATTTGTGATTCGCCGGTTCTTACCATACGTGTGAGCCCATGGCATAGCTGGCTGGTAGCATACTCTTTGTATAGAATAATTCCATTTATGCCATCTAAAGACTCTGAGTTGAAAAGTTCTTCATAGTTGGGATGTAGGGTAGTATATTTATTCATGACTTCCTTGGAAGCCCGTGTACATTCTTCTAAATAGGTTGTGGCATTTGGTAGGGCATGATATTTTCTCCATGTCCCTTCAAACAAACAAAAACGGGAGATTAATGATTGTACTACAGCTCGATTGATCGTATTATTGCCATCTCCGTCTACCTTGATATGTTCTTCTGCATATTTCAAGTTATTCAGAATATTTTGGGCTACAACATCCCGTGGGTCTCTAGGGGAATATAGTTCCTCGCTGTCTTCTGATAAAGCATGTTCTACCCATGGTAAATCTCCATATAGAGATAGCATTTTAAAATATTTATAAGCGCGAAAAAAATATCCAACACTTCTCCAATGTGCTTTTTCTGCATCATTCATGGATGACTGGTCTATATTGTCCAACATTAAATTCACCCGGCGGATATATTCATAGTCCCATGAATCAGAAGACGCAGGTACCTTAACTTTCTGATACGCCCATTGACTTTCATTGCCTGAGACATGCTTGATCATATTGTCAGCTTCATAATCTCCTTTAAAAATCTCATCAGTTTGTCCTGTTTTATATGCATAGCCGAAAAAGACGTTATACAGTCCCCAAGCGTAAGTCTTGAAGTTTTCATATGATCGGAAAGAGGTTAATTCCGTTTGTTGATCTTTGGGATATACCTCCATAAAATCATTATTTAAACAAGAATTCATCAACAGGAAGAGTCCTACTCCTACTATATATTTTTTCATAATGTCAGCTTTTATTATAAACTTAAATTAATACCAAATGAGAATTGACGCATATAAGGATAAGTAAATCCACGTTGTCCCAAATTGTCTGTTACTACACGTTCAGCATCTATCCCTTTGGGCAGATGATCAAATGTAAAGAGGTTCTCTCCACTGAAAAATACTGATAAGTTAGTAATACCCAGCGGCTTGATCAGTTTTATGGGGAAGGTATATGATAAACTGATATTGCGTATGCTCAAATACGCCCCATTTTGCAAAAAACGGGTTTGTGTTTTTTGATTGGCTTTAGTATTTCCTTCTGCCTTTTCATATAAACGTGGAAAATAACTATTTGTATGTTCTGGAGTCCAGTAATTCAATTGAGAGTCAAACAAAGTTGAGTAAGCATCGTAATGTGGATAGAATAGCTCATTCATAAGCCAAAGATCCCGTTTGCCGACTCCTTGTAAAATAAATGACAGTGAAATACCTTTCCATGTTGTACCACCACGAATTCCGTATTGATATCTGCGAGTATCATTACCGATAATACGAGTGTCGCCTGGTTCGTTTGATGTGTTTTTACCATTGTTTATGATACCATTCCCATCAAAATCCACATAAAGTATATCTCCCGGATTAGGATTATAACCTTCCACTTTGGGAATATTGTTTTTTAACTTTCCTTGACTGTCAAAATCTTCGGTAGTATATAAGCGGTCTGTAGTATACCCCCATATTTCACCTAATTCCATTCCTTTCCGGTAAATCAGATTGTCATCCGAATCTTTTCCTAGTAAGCCTACCTCATTGTCGTATTTTGTGATTTTCGTACGCGAGTCATATAGGTTAAAACCTAAATAATATTGCACATTGCCGATACGGTCATTCCAATCCAAGGATATTTCCCAACCTTTGGCGCGTAAATCGGCAGAGTTTTGTAATGGGGCTTTGGCACCCAATACTCCTGGAAGTTCCATACCTGGAGCCAACATTCCTTTTGTATCCCGTTGGTACCAATCAAATACAACATTTAGGCGGTTATTAAACAGCCCTAGGTCAAACCCGAAATCCAAAGTACTAACTTTTTCCCAAGTGAAACTATTGCTGACTAGAGCTGGAGGGGTCAATGTTGTAGTAGCTTGTCCGTTTACAACCCAATTAGCCAATGGAGAATCCATGCCAGGAATAAAAGCATAAGGTTCTATACTTTGATTACCGATATTACCATAAGAACCTCTCAATTTTAAGTTAGAAAGAAAAACTTTACTCCATTCCATAAATTGCTCTTCACTGACACGCCAGCCTACGGAAACAGAAGGAAAGAAGCCGAAACGATTTTCTTTAGGGAATTTCGAAGAACCATCATAACGCCCGTTTGTTTCGAGTAAATATTTACCGGCATAAGAGTAATTTATCCTATAGAATAATCCTCTGACATGGTATTCTTCAAATTCATCACTGTTTTTATAATCTCCTGTAGCTTGTGATAATGAGGGTAAATCTTCGTTAATCATATCTGTGCGTGACGCTTTCATCATCTTATAGGAATTGCTTTCCTGATTGAAACCAGCCATAATTCCAATGTCATGTTTGCCTAATGTTTTGTTGTAATTGGCATATACATTAAAAGCATTATAATTGGTTGCCCGATTTTCTATTTCATATTTCGAATTTGAAACAGACTGTTCTTTGCGGAAGTTAGCTCCGTGAGCATAAGCAAATTTCTTATCGAAAGTTGTGATTTCTCTAGTCTTTCTATTAAATGTATATTCACCGATTATTTTCAGATCTTTGAACGGAGTAATAGTCAGCTTGCCAAAGATGCGTAAATCGTTTCTGTCATTTTCTTTAGGTGCTGACAGATTGATGAAATTATGAGGAGTATTGATAGGCAAGATTTCACCGTCTAGTTCCATATTACCTAATGGAAAATAAGATGGAAAGGCTACTGCTGCTCCCCAAATACCATAAGAAGCTGAAGTATAGGGAAGTTCTGAATGTGAATTCGCATATTTGATGTCTAATTCCGGAGTAATCCAGGAATGAATATCGGAACGGATGTAAGATGATATATTATAACGTTTGTATGAGTCTTTGTCTGTAACAAGAATTCCATTTTGATTCACCATACCGGCTGACATTCTGTAAGATATTGATTTATTACCTCCTCCAACAGAAATATTATGTGTTTGTTGAAAACCTGTTTCCATCATATCGTTTAAGAGATCCGTTTCTTGTAAACTGTATCGAAGTCCGTCTACTACGGCATAACCGTCAGGATAATTGCCTGAATTAGTATCATATTCTTTCAATAACTCCAACCAGGTATCTACATTTTGTCCTGTTTGATATGATACTGTTCCCATATCTTTATAAGCTTGTACTGTTTGTAACGGAGTTGCTTTGTGGGGTAAATTACTAGGCTTACTGAATGAGAAGTTATTAGAGTAGTTGATAGAGAAGCGAGTGTCTTTCATTCCCTTTTTAGTGGTGACTAGGATAACTCCGAATGCAGCGCGTGCACCGTAAATAGCCGATGATGCGGCATCTTTCAATACAGAGATAGATTCAATATCATTAGGATCCAGCATATTTATGTCCATCTCTACATTGTCAACTAATACAAGCGGGGCACCTTCATTGATGCTGTTCACTCCACGGATATTGAAAGACATTTCAGCACCGGGTTGGCCTGATGTGCCTGTTACCTGCAGTCCCGGCATTGCTCCCATCAGTACATTACTAACCGAAGTGACAGGACGATCACCCAATATTTCATCCATTTTTACACTGCTTACTGCTCCTGTCAGGTTGGCCTTTTTTTGTACACCGTATCCGACCACTACTACTTCTTCTAAAGTTTCAGTATCTTCTTTTAAAACAATATTTAGTTCTTTTTTATTTCCGGTGTTCATTTCCAGTGAGGCATATCCAATGTAGGAAATTTGCAATGTCGCATCGGTTGAGGCATCTAGTACAAACCGTCCGTCTATATCTGTAATCGTGCCTATAGATTGTCCTTTAATTTTTACGTTAGCACCTATAATCGGTTCGCCATTCACATCTTTAATGATGCCGGATATTTTTTTTGTTTCAGATGATTTTACATTGCCGGTTTGCTTGTCCGAAATAACGATTGTTTTAGGTGAAACAATACTATATTCTAGATTTCTGTCTTTTAAAGCTTGATTCAGAACGGTAGTGACCGAAATATTTTCCGCTGATATCGAAATATTTCGGTCAGCATCTAGAACAACACTACGATAAGAAAAACGATAGGGCGTTTGATTCTCGATAATGTTAAAGATCTCTTTTAATGATACATTTTTTACGTTTATCGTTATTAGTTTTTCCTGTGCCATAGATTCGAATGTACAGAAAAGAAGCAATAACGAAAACAAAGTGAACAACTTCAGTTGTGCGTGTTTGTTTTTCATACGATAGTAAATTTTAGATTAATGTTAGGCCCTGTGGGCATTGTCGTAAGTAAAGACAATGTATTTTTATAGAAGTACCGAATATAAGATATGTTATAAAGCATACAAAACGAAGCCGCTTTCTCTCAATTTAGAAAGAAAGTCGGTTTTGATATTGATTGGATTTGATTCAAATGTCAGTCAAAATAATTTCTTTGCCTTTGATTTGCGCCTTAAGATGATAGGACTTTTCAATTACTTCCAGCACTTCGTTTAAATTGGTAAGAGGTAGTGTACCGGTAAAAGTGTCGGTGGGACAGTTTTTACAGGTGATGTTGATTCGAACATTATAGCTTTGTTCAATAGTATGGATGACTTCAGAGAATTTAGTATTTCTGAATATCATGTTGCCATGTCTCCATGCTGATATTTTTTGGGTGTCCTCTTCTGCAATGATGAAAATATTACCTGTTGATTGGTCTAATATTGCCTTTTGTTTCGGGTGAAGGATTACATTCTTATGACTTTGAGTTGCACCAAGCCATACGCTTCCTTCCTCTAGGGCCAGTTCGGCTGTTTTATGATCCTTTCGTACTAAAAGATTAAAAGTAGTTCCCAGTACCTTTACTTGTAGTCCTTGGGCATCTATGATAAAAGGTACTTCCTTGTTTTTATCGATCTGAAAATAACCTTCTCCATCAAAGCTGATTTTCCTTTCTTTTTTGTTATAGGTTTGGGGGAAGTATGCTAACCTGGATTCTGAATTCAGAGAAACAGCGGTGCCGTCCGGAAGAGTGACACTTGCCCGTTCTCCTCGAGCTGTACAGACAATCATTTCTTTGGTGGCAATTTGTCTGTTCTCATAATACAGATAGCCGGAAAGTATAATGAATACAGGCAATAATATAGTAGCGGCAATCTGGATTATACGACTAAAATCGAAGCCATTGCTTTTTTCTTCTTTTATGGAATTTTCGATCTGTGCCTTTATTTTGTCTATTTGTTTGTCGGGAACGGAAGTGACATCAATTTTTTCATTCATCCAAGTTTGATACATTTCTTCCCCTATTTCATAGTCCGACATGGATTTAATTCTATTTCTGAGTTCCTGTAACTCCGCCGGGGATAGTTCGTCATTCCTATATTTGGTTTCAAGTTTCTTCATTTATTTTTTTCTATTTATGACATCCATTTATGTTGATAGTACCGAATTTTATTTTCTAATTAATAAAAAGTAACATTAGAAGTAACCATATTTTGTTTAATTTCTCCTTTAGGGTCTTAAGTCCTAGTGAAAGCTGGTTTTTTACGGTTTGTTCGCTTAAAGAAAGTTTTTCTGCTATTTCTTTATTGGATAACTGTTTGAACCGGGATAGACGAATTACTTTTTGCTGAGTGTCTGGGAGCTTTTCTATTGTTTTGAGGAATCTGAATAGGAATTCATTATATTCCAGCTTGTAATGAGTGTCCTCGGTTGACAGGGTATCTATATGATAAATGTATTCTTCATATATGGGATGGTTTATTTTCTGACGGTATGCATTGATGAGACGGTGTTTAGCCATAATAAAAAGTAGAGAACGTAATGTTTCATCTTGTCTTATATTTATACGGTTAGACCACAGTTTTACAAAAACCTCTTGTACGATTTCCTCTGATTCTTCGGAAGATTTGGTAAATTGTAAACTATAAGCATACAGGCGTTTGGAGTACATTTGATAAATTTTGTCAAATGCCTTATGCGATCCTTGTTTTAAGTCATGAATCAAGTGTCGTTCTATATTTTCTATGTGCTCTTCCAAGATATATGGTGTTACCTAAATGTGGATTAATCCCATAATATTCGTTTGCAAAGATAATCATTATGTATTTCTCTTGTGTATCTTTAGAACTAATTTTGTATGATATCTGAATATGTCTTTTAATTGTAAGAAATAGGTTCAATAGTAATTTTTTCTTGTTTTAAGACTAATTCTCTTCCTTATATTCAAACCATTGGTATGATGCTTTATTTATCGATTGTTTTCCATTACTTGTCGCATATATTCCGACTCCCGTACCATTAAAGCGGTTGACCTTATTATCCGACACAGCATCTACACTTTGTACCTCTCCCACTTGATAAAGCATATCATTTGACAAACCGGCATAGAATGTTAATGTAGCTCCTTTGGCGACCAAGCGTAATATGACAGATTTTTCCTTCCAAGGCAGTGTCGCAATTATTGTTTTTTTGCCTAGAAGTACTTTTGTCAAACGGATTTCATTCTTTCCTTTCAGTAATGAATAATAGCCTTTAGCTGT
>OOAD01001502.1_pt1 | contig 12568 bp, 10 predicted proteins | sample 1671151 | NCBI WGS metagenome assembly OOAD01 (sample SAMN06348127, study PRJEB24527) | human gut metagenome | biome: human gut; feature: ankylosing spondylitis patient; material: feces | host: Homo sapiens | place: China | collected 2015-10
GCGGATCGTGCGAAATTCATATCGTTCCATTCTGTTGTATTCCTTCGTGACCCGCTCAAAGAACTGTGGAAAACCGCTTTCTACTGCAAGCTGATCGAGTGGATCAAACCCCGTTTCTTTTTCCTTCCGGTCGTAATAATACTTTCCTGTCTGCAGATCGATCGACAGACGGTCGAGTGGAAAACCTTTTTTGCTCTTTGGATGCGGTGTGCCAACCAGCCCAAACGAAGCGCTCTTCATCGAAGGTTCCATCGCATCATAACGATGAGTTTCATCGAGAATCAGTGAAATTGCGTTTTGGTAATGTCCTGTCAGACCGCCGTACTTTTTCGCCAGATTAGCGTAATGTGCCGTCATCTCTTCATCGGACAGATACTTTCCGTTCACGGTCCGCACATGGACACCGGGCTGGTCTTCCTCTGCCACATCGTCAAAATACAGGCCGGAATCGCAGGAAAATACCGGCATGTGAAGCGCTTCAAAGTAAGCTTCCGCTTTTTTTCTGGCATTTTCCAGCGGCGTTTTTCCATCTTCTATAATTTCCGGCAGCCTGACCTCCCCAAGATCTTTCAGTCCGATCAGCTCAATGCCAAGGTCTGCAAGGCGTCGGCGCATCACATCGAGTTTTGCAGGGTTGCCGGTTCCATACAATAGTTTCATAGCCTAAATCTCCTGTTTCATTTTCCTGGAGCGTGCCCCGAAAGGCTTTCGTAGTCTGCTCCAAAATCATTCCATCTCTTTCTTACGCCTGAATGCCAAATTCCTCCGGCAGGAAGCGCGGGCAGACATTTTCGGGGGATGTGATGACCGATGCAGCCAGACGCGTACCGATTTCCACAGCCTGGCCAAGTGTTTTTCCGTAGGTCAGGCCGGCAGAAACGCCTGCACAGAATGCATCCCCTGCTCCCGTCGTGTCTTTTACCTGGATCTTCTGTGCCGGACAGAAGCCTTTTTCCCCGTTTGCCACTGCGTAGACAGCGCCTTCGCCGCCCATCGTTACCACCATCGCCGGAACGTTTGCCACTTTCAGGCGCTCGGCAAGAATGTATTCCATCTCTTCTGGTGTTTTTTCGCTGTAATCATCAGAGAAGAATACCCCCGCCTCGAGCTGATTGCAGATTAGACAGTCAAATTTCTGCAGAAGATCACGTCTTCCGACTGCGATGTTCATGTTGCTGACAACACCGTACATTTTTTTTTCATGTTTTTCGCAGAGCTGGACAAGCTTTTTGATGATGTCCTTGTCCATATCAATCTCTGCCACAACAGAATCGCAGTTCGCAATGATCTCATCGCCGTTTTCTTCCAGAATACCAAGGATCGGCATCAGGTTCGGCCGCTGGGAAATGGATCCTGCCAGATCGCCGTTGTGATCGAAGACGGCAAGCCACGTTCCCATGCCGTTCGGGATTTCTTTCATGTATTCGGTATTGACTTTGTGGCGCTGCAGTTTGCGCACAACATCCTCGCCGAGCGCGGTATTGTCTGCGATTCCAAGAAAGGTCGGGCGGAGCTCAAGGTTTGCGATATCTTCTACGACGTTTCGGCTGACACCGCCGTGGATGTACTCCACATGACCTGCGTTTCTTCCGTCCGGGACATAAATATCCTCCGGGAAACCTTTGATATCCACAAAAACTGCTCCTAATACTACGATTCCATTTTTATTTACTGCCATGTTTCTTTTTTCCTCTCCTGTTTTTTCATTCCTTCTTTTTTCAGACAAGCCTCTTCGTCTGTTTCACGAAATTTCTGTCTTCTCAGCATCCAAATAATGTAAGGCACTTTTACATTGCTGCTCTCTGCTACTGTCTCGACAGTTGAGACAGTGAAGAACGCTCAACTCCTACACAATCCATCCGCTCTGACCTCTGATTGGCCATACACTCGCAGGGAGTTGAGTTGCCGGATTTCACCGTCTCGACCTGGAAGCTGGTCCTTATTTCTTTGTTTTGACATCAAGACTACCGTCTCAACGGTACTTTCGTTGTCCCAACAAAGTTCCTGTGTTTCCCTGTCTCCAAAATACACCGGAAAACGGAACTTTATGTGCTTCAGGAATCTGCCATCCGGCTGCTCCTGCTCATAAATGTCCACCTGTTCTACAAAGCTGTTAAGAAATTCTTTCTTCTCCAGGTCGGTGAACTTATCATATAGTTTATCAAAATATAAAAGAAATTGATAGACGTTTTCTTCTGATATTTTCTGTTGCCGGATATTCAGCAGGCGGTTCTTGACTTCTTCTATACTGTTCTCCACGCCTTCAATCTCATCATACAAACGGTATAACCTTGTCTCCATATCCTGATATTTCTTCTCATAAAATTTATCCATGATATCCAGACTGTCCATCTGCTGTCCAAGTCTTGCTTTTGCTCCGGTCAGCTGCCTGTGCTGTTTTTCCAGTCTTTCAATCTCTTTTTCTATTTCTTCTGTATCTATTCTTGAACCGATTTTATTCAGAATTGCTTCTTCAAATTTAGGATTCTTCACCAGCTTCCGAATAACTTCTTCCACTGCATTGTTAATCTTCTCCTCACTCCATTGTTTACGATATCCACATTTATGACCATCTACCAGGCGACGATGTTTGCAGGCATAATAGAAATAATCCTTATATAAGGTTCCGTCTTTCTTTTTCTTTCGGTTCACATTCCCATACATACCGCTTCCACATAACGGGCATCTCAATATTCCGGATAAAATATGCTCATGATCGAGACTATGTGTCTTTTCATATTTCACACCTGTTTTTTCCCGTTTTTGATGTGCCAGCTCCCAGTCTGTTTCTGAAACAATCCCTTCATGGATACCATCGTGCAGCATATAATTTTCCTGCTTTACAATGCGGTATTCATTTCTTGTACCAGAAACTTTCTCGTTTTTCCTTCGTCCATAAGCCAGCTTTCCACAGTATACCGGATTATCCAGAACGCCTTTTATAAATGAAGCGGCAAATGCGTCCAGTGTATTATTCTGTCGTTTTTTCTTTTTATATCCATGCTGATTCAGCCATGCAGCAATCGCAGAGATTCCCATATTGGTATGAATAAATTTATCATAGATCAGACGAATAATCTCTGCTTCGTCCTCTGCAATCTGCAATTCTCCATTTACCAATTCATAGCCATATGGAGCAAATCCACCGTTCCATTTTCCTTCTCTGGCTTTCTGTTTACGTCCCTCCATTGTCTGGACAAGGATATTTTCCCTTTCAATCTCTGCCACCGCAGACAGAACAGAAATCATCAGCTTTCCACTATCTTTTGAGCTGTCAATCCCATCTTCAACACAGATCAGATTCACTCCAAAATCCTGCATCCTCTGCAAAGAGTTTAATACATCTGCCGCATTACGACCGAATCTGGAAAGCTTGAACACCAGTACAAACTGTACCTCATCTGTTCCATTCTCAATATTATCCAACATTCTCTGAAATTCCGGTCTGCCCTCTACGCTCTTTCCAGACTTACCTTCATCTGAATACTCATTTACGATTTCCATATTCTGAAATTCCGCATATCTCTTGAGTTTTTCTTTCTGAGCATCCAGACTGTAGCCATCTACCTGCATGGTTGTGGATACTCTGGTATATATATCGCATTTAATCTTTTTATTCTTCATAATCTTCCTCGCAGTATAACTCCGTTTTATTGTCCCAACTTTATTTTAGTACTTGTTCCAACTATTTTCAATACTTATTTTCCGTATTGACGCATTTCTTCGCCAATCGTATAATTAAGTTAGATACAGAGCATTTCTGTTATCAAAATATTGCCCGCCCACCATTGGCGACTTATAAATGATTGGCTCGAAAATATTGTTCGCTTACCGGAAGCGTCTAATAAATGTCCGGCTTGAAAATTATTTAGAAATAATTTCTGTTTTTGATATTGTGTTTTTATCACACATTGCATATACTATAAATACACAAAAAGCCAGAAATAGAGGAGGTGTTAGTATGGCTACTTCAAGTATTACTCATAATTTTGTCGTATCCAATCCAAATAGCGTAAAGCGTTTTGTCGCAGCAATTGACGAAGCTGACCGTGACCGCACACCAAAGCAGACACTTCCCGGACGTCAGTTAACGAACCCACAGGAAATCTTAGCTTTAATGTCAAAAAGGAAGAAAAAACATGTCTGATAAATATTTTACCGTTAATATTCGGGCATATTTGGATAAAGACGAACCGACATATATCGGAGAGGAAAGTCTTTACGACTTACTCTCCGATTTTTCTTGTCCCAAAAATCCCGATGTGGAATACTTTTTATTACATAATGCGATTGAGTTTACCAAAAAAGATCAATCTATCACTTATCTGGTATTTGATGCTGAAGATGCTTCACTGGTTGGTTATTTTTCACTTACAGTAAAACCCATCTCTGTCCGTGCTTCAAATATCAGCAAGACAATGGCAAAAAAGCTGTCCCGTGTCAGTATTTTGGATGAAGAAACACAATCCTATACTACCGCAGCTTACCTGATTGCCCAGTTGGGAAAGAACTATTCTCTTCCAAAGAATAAACGAATCCCTGGAAATATTCTACTGGGATTTGCACTGGAAACCATATCCAGTCTCAAATATTCCGTAGGCGGCGTTATGGAGTTTCTTGAATGCGAAGATAATGAATTTCTTCTGAGCTTTTATACGCAGAATCATTTCAAGCCATTTGATACTCGTATTACCGCTTCTCAGAATAATGAGCCACACACTCTGCATCAGCTTTTAAAATTTATTTGATTTAAAAATACATGAAAAAAGCGACAGTCTGATTTACATTTTGTATTTCAGGAAACTGCCGCTTCTTTTTCTTCCTTATTCTGTTTTTCTTCCTCCAACTCCCGGAGGACTTCTTCGCCGTACTTATCAATCATCCGTACCAGAAAATCAATGCACCGCTCAAATTCAATATTCTGTTGCATAAGCTCCTCCCGTCATTGTTTTGATCTGAGCTTATTTTACAGAACCTGCTGGAAAACCACATTGAATAGAAATTGATTGTAAATTGACACAATCACTTTAAAAATATCCGCATTTTCTTGAATCGAATATATGTTCGTGTTATGATAGATATACTTAATCTTAACTACGAAAGGGGAATTTCTATTGAATCGATGCGATTTTTCTTCTATTAGCACTTGCTTAAAAAATCATATCAGCGAAAGTAATCAAATGAGTCAGCCTGATTTTTTATACGAATTATTTGAAGATTTTATGGATGATCCGGCAAATCAGGATTTTTCTATGGATAATGGTCTGGTTTGTCGTTGGCTGACCGGTCAAGCAAAGATCAGTCCCAAAATATCTGCCTACTATTCCAAACCCAGTAATCAGAAAAAACTGGCAGAAACCATTCACCAGAATCTGCTTCCATTGATGTCTGACTGCAATATGGCTATGCAGGATATATACACATTATTTATACAAGATGACACCATCTCCGATGCCAAAAAGAAAAATCTGGCTTCTCTGTACAAACCAGCCAGCTCACGTCTGCTTTTTCTTGCAAAGCTGATTTCTTTTGGCATGGAGCGACAATTTATCAAACGTGATACTAAAAATCAAAAATTAATTGCCGGAGGTGCCCTGTCACCCATTGTGCTGGATTATATTATGGACAGTGAGGTTCCGAAACCATGCCGTCATTTTATCGGAAGAGATAAAGAACTGGAAGAATTATATACCATGCTTGAGGAAAACCGTCATGTTTTTCTTTGCGGAATCGCCGGAATCGGAAAAAGTGAACTTGCCAAAGCCTACGCAAAGCGGTACATAAAGCAATACACCAATATCCTTTATGTAGAATATACCGGCAATCTTCATCAGGATATTACTGACATGGATTTTATTGACGATCTGCCGGAAAGCACTGAACAGGAACGGTTTCAAAGACATAACCGTTTTCTGCGTTCCCTGAAATCTGATACTCTGCTTATCATAGATAATTTTAATGTCACTGCCACACAGGACAGCTTTCTGTCAGTAGTATTAAAATATCGCTGCCAGATTTTGTTTACAACCAGAAGCAAACTGGATGAATACTGTACTCTGCCATTAAAAGAAATAGAGGATATGAACGCTCTCTTCCAGCTGGCATCAGTATTTTATTCAGAGGCAGACACGTACCGGGCAACAGTTGAAAAAATCATCGAAACTGTTCACTCTCATACTTTTGCCGTGGAACTGGCAGCAAAACTTCTGGAAAATGGAATCTCGACTCCAGACCAGTTATTAACAAGACTTCAGGTGGAAAAAGCATCTTTCCATAACGAAGATAAAATTAAAATAATCAAAGATGGACAAAGCAGCAAAGCCACCTATTACAGTCATATCCATACGCTGTTTTCGTTATACACTTTATCTCTTAAACAGCAGGATATCATGTGTAATATGTGCTTTCTTCCTTCCACCGGTATTTCTGCCCGTATATTTGCCAAATGGCTGGAACTGCCCACACTAAATGAAATCAACGATTTAATTGAGACTGGTTTCGTTCAGACAACAACACGTCGCACACTCTCTCTGCATCCGATGATTCAGGAAATCACTCTTTCAGAGACAAAACCATCTGTAAGTAGTTGCCACACATTGCTGGATTCTTTACAGCACATATGTTTAATGCATGGAATGGAAGTAGATTATTACAAAAAGCTATTTCAAACAATCGGAAATATCATAGAATTGATTGAAAAAGATGATATACCAAAGTATCTGCTTTTTCTGGAAAATGCATTTCCATACATGGATAACTATAACTACCACAAAGGTATGAATGGAATCATTCAGGAATTGAAATGTCTATTAAAGACAAAAAGCATCTCACTGCTTGACCAATTTAACCTGCTTCATATAAATGACAGCATACCTCAGATTGCCAATTATGCAATGTTCCTGACAGAACAGCAGGAACCCGAAAGAGGAATCTCCGAATTGCAAAAATTATCCGGCATCATCAAGGAATACCATTCCGATGACTGTCTGGATTATGCCAAAGTACAGGAAACCCTTGGAACCATTTATCTGATGACTGCCAATCTTCCGCAAGCCAAAACACATTTTAAAAGAGCTTTCAAAATATATGAAAAGATCTGGGCTGATGAACCAGAAATGATTGAAGCAAAATATCAGGAAATTCAGGAGTTATATCCACAGATTGGATTTTGCATTGGAAAAAATCTATCCGGTCTTTTAACAAAATAAGCATAATTTACGGCGGGCAACTTGCCCGCCGTTATATTCAACTATTCGTCAAATAAATATATGCATCTTCCAAAGTGATATCATTATCCAGGACACAATTCTCATTTGGCTTTCCTTTGCTTAATACTTTCATATGAATTCCATTTTCTACATACTGCTTAGATGATATAGAATAATTGGCTTCTAACAAACGGGCTTCTTCTGCATTTTGTACCGTACAATTCCAAACACAGCCCTTTGCATTTTCCAGCAATCCACTCACGCTTCCGGAATATAAAAAACTTCCCTTTTTCATAATGGCAAGCTGTGTACAGGTTGCTGCTAAATCTTCTACTACATGAGTGGAAAACAGCACAGTTCTATCCTTTGAAAAATCAACCAGAAGATTGCGGATCCTGATTCTTTCTTCCGGATCTAACCCGGTGGTAGGTTCATCAATAATCAAAAAATCCGGATTATTAAGAAGTGCCTGTATGAGTCCGACACGTCTCTTCATACCACCAGATAATTGCCGCATTTTTTTATTCTGATGCTCTGTAAGAGAAGTCTTTTCCAGATAATAGGTAATTCTTTGTTCGAGGTCATTTCTGGATACTCCTGACAGTCCCCCCATATATACAAGACATTCTTTCACCGTAAGATTCGGATATAAGTCGATTTCCTGTGGAAGATAACCAATCTTTTTCTGTATTTTCTCATAATTTCCCTCGTTATACAGAATTCCATCAAGGGAAACCATTCCTTCCGTTTGTTTTAAAACAGTTGTAAGAACCCTCATCAAAGTGGTTTTTCCAGCACCATTCTCACCCAAAAGTCCGTAAATTCCCTTAGGTATTTCAAGAGATGCCTTATTTACTGCAACTACACCATTTTTAAATCTAACTGTTAAATCATTTATTCTAATACTCATAATCTATCCTCTTTTCTTTAAAGCCATTGGTAATACTGCAAATAAAAACAGCCCCGCTATAAAAGACACAAGCGTTCCATAAATCCAACTCTCGGACATTAATTGAGTAGGTTCACAAAAGCTGAAAGAAAACAATCCCAGATTTCCGAAAAATGAACTTCCCGCTTTTGATATAAGTCCAATGACAATTCCAAATAAACATCCTATACCTGCCCACATATTTCCAAGCAATGTACACAAAATCACAGAGCATATACTCCAAAGCCAGATAGTTCCAAACATTGCAATGAAATATAAAAGAAATATCTGAATACCCGAAATGCCTTCGTTTACACTGCCCGGTTTTTGCCAGAAAAACAAAACATATCCAACACAAGAAAGTATTAATAAATATAATATTTGAACGCCCACTCTCTGCGATATTACTTTTAACTGCTTTTTTTGATCATACAAATGAAATACATCGGCACGCTTACTTTTTACTTCCATCAAATATGTGTCACTACAAAAAATAATTGTTAAAAATGCTATTGGAGACTGAATTGCTGAACCGATTTCTTCATAGTATATAATCGGATGAATAGCACACAATATCAGTATAAATGCACATGAATAAAAAATCTTATATAACGACAGGCAGTTTTTTAGTTCCGTTTTCAATGAACCCTCCTCCTTTTCCAGATTGTAACAGAAATACATACTAATATAACAGATGCGATCACAAGCATAATCTGATTTATATTTGACATTTTGGCTGCATGTGTTTCAAAAAACCTGCCAGGGAATCGCACCATAATAGAGAACGGTCTCATATAATAAATATCATTCTTCATGGTCAGCATATTTGAATATATAATGTGTAAAAACAAGATTGGTGCTGCCGGAAGCGGATTTTTAAATATTAATGCTGTAATTGTATAGACACAACATATCATCAAAAGATTCGGCACAATATAGATCAGAGAATTCACGCAAAAATCAATTGGTGTTACCGGAAATCCCGATTCTAAAGACGTTTTCAAACACAGCATAAAGAATATAACATTCAAAATCACTAATACTCCCAGCATACTAATGAATCCGCTTATTACTTTCCCACATATATATTGGATTGCCGTAACAGGCTTTGTATGTAATAATTCATAGGTACTTTTTCGTGTATCCTGAATAAATAAAAATGATAGCAAGACTGTTGCAAAAAAGGCCATATGCAATCCTGCAAAATCCGTGAACTTTTTGGCAAAGTACCAGGAAAAAGAATGTTCGGATAATTTCCGCTCGATATAATGATTGATTTCTTCTGCTGTCCCCTTATGAATTTCAAGGTCCTCATAAGCATATATTGCATTATAATAGCCATATTGGGATTCCAAAAACTCAGAAGCAGTCTTTACATCCATATTCTGAATTTCTTTCATTACATGATCTGCTTCCTGCCTGCTAAATCCAAAACCATTTTTGGAGGTGTCCATTAACGTCTCTTTGATCGTATCTTCCCACTCCCTTCTTCTTTCTTTATCATCAGATGTGGGAATGTACCCATCCATGACATCGGCATCTTCCAATTCTACATCATTTTGTGTGACCTGTTCATTCTGTTTGATATAATGAATTTGCAAATACGATGACAGACATTGATACATACTGGCAACTATAATAATCAAGCCAATCCACAAAACAGGGTTCTTTAAATAATCAAGTATACTTCTTTTTATGATTGTTTTCATTGTATCTCTTCCTTTCTTTATTTCTTTAACAACATCATACAAATCAATTCTCAATAAATTCACAACAAAAAAGACTAAAACCACTTTATTTGTGATTTCAGCCTTATAAAGTATTTTTATTCAGCTTTGAAAAGAGCTTCTACATGAGCACCGCCTTGTCTGGCATTATATATTTTCAAATTTCCTCCATGCTTTTCACAGAAAATACGAGAAATATACATACCAAGGCCAAAATGCTTTAAATCATCTTGTGGATTCTTATGATAAAATGGTTCTGTTACTTTTTCCTCAGTATCCACAAATCCTATTCCATCATCTTCAACAGAAATTATAAGAAAACCATCCTTTTTCTTTATCTGCAAAGCAATACTTTTTTGTGCATATCGAACCGCATTTTCCAGTAAGTTGTCTGTCACTTCCATGACAAGTTCCTCATCCACTTTCACAATGTTTTGTTCCTGCGCTCTTTCTACCTTACATAATTTACTTTCCTTCTTGGACAGCATGGCAGCTTCTGCCTCAATCTTTTTTGCCAGTTCCGATAATTCTATCTCTGAGCATTGCAGTTCCCTCTGTTCTAAATGGGACATTTTTCTCATGTTTTCCGTGAAATGCTCTATACGGTCAATCTGATACATGCCTGTTTGTAAGATATCAATAACATCCTCTGTTTTTATACTCTCAGCAGAAACAAACTCTAAGAGCATTTCCTGATACCCACGCAATATGGAAAGTGGAGAACGTATATCATGTGCAATTGCATTCCGCAAAGCCTTCTCGTCATCAATCATTCGCCACATCTTTCTGTTGTTATCTGCTAAAGCACTTCGCATCATTTCAAATTCTTTACACAAAGTTCCCATCTCATCTTTATTTTCATAGGACACATGAAAATCCAGTTCATTATCTGCAATCATTTGTGAGGCATCTTTTAGTTCCTGTAGAGGTGTCTTTAACTTATTTTTATAAAAAAAGAATACCGCAACAACACTCCCAACAATCGAAAAAATCAGTACCGAATATGTTTCCATAAAGTCACACATTTCCGAAAGATGATGGTCCAAACGATTCATCTGCGATTGATTAGGTCTTGATATCTCAATCTCGTATTTCTTTCCATATTGCTGAAACACGTCCGTATAATCTGCATAATCAATATATTTTTCCCATATTTTATTCTGCATATTTCTTGCAAAATGAACTGTAAATCCAGATAACAGAAATGCTGCCGTTAAGCTGATCACAAAATAAAGCAGAATTGTTTTTTTCAGTGACAAGTTTCTTATTTTTTCCATCGGTATCCAATCCCCCATACAGTTTCTATGTATTCTTTTTCTGAATAATCCGCTATTTTTTTCCTTATACGCCGTACTAATTCCGTTATCGTTCTACTGTCCCCTTCCGCATCATATCCACAGACTTGTGCATATATACGTTCTTTATCAAACACCTGCCCTGGATGCATGGATAAGAATTCAATAATCTGATATTCAATTTTTGTGAACTCCATCCTGTGTCCAGCTATAGCTACTATTTTTTCAGAATAATCAATCAGCATTTCATCCATGAAACGGTATTCCGTTTTTTGTTGATGCCTTTCTTCTCTCTTTATGTTTGTGACAATCCTTGCTTCCAACTCCCGAAGACTAAATGGTTTCGTAATATAATCATCCCCACCCGAAAGCAACCCATTAATTTTATCATCTTCATCAACTCTTGCTGTTAGAAACAAAATCGGACATAACACTTTACTGCGTATCAGACGACATACTTCAATCCCATCCATACGTGGCATGTTGATATCCAATAAAATAATATCCGGTTTCATTTTTATTTTATTTAATGCTTCCATTCCATCTGTAGCCGTAATGGTTTCATATTGTTTCATATTAAAATAACTACAAAGCATTTTCACCAATTCTTTATCATCATCGACAACTAAAATCTTGTATTTCATCCAAACCACCTCCAGTATCCATATTATACGATAAAAAACAATGAAATCACAACAAGAGTACATGAAGAACGTAAGCACAATATATCTTTTTTCTCAATTCCTGCTCAATTTCCCCTCAATGCCTTTTTCCTCCGATTTTCGTATGCTTATCCCACAGCAGAGCAGTACCACACCGGTACGACCTGCTGAATCAATCAATACGAAAACGGAGGTATTTTTTATGCGAGAACTCAGAAACACAAAAATCATTGCTGTAGATCATGGCTACGGCAATATGAAAACAGCAAACACCGTCACGCCAACCGGAATCAAAGCCTATGAAACAGAACCCATCTTCACCGGGAATATTCTGGAATATAACGGCATTTACTACCGGATTGGCGAAGGACACAAAGAATTTATCCCGGATAAAGCTATGGACGAAGAATATTATCTTCTGACGCTAATGGCTATTGCAAGGGAACTGAATGTCTTTTCCATCCGTGAAGCAGATGTTCATCTGGCTGCCGGACTTCCTCTGACATGGATCAGAAATCAAAGAGAAGCTTTTCGTTCCTATCTGCTCCAGAATCCAGAAGTCCATTATCGTTTCAACGGCAAAGAATATCATCTCCACTTTGTGGGATGTAGCCTTTACCCACAGGGATATCCGGCTATCATAAACCAACTAGGAAATTTCAAGGGAACCAATCTCCTTGCAGATATCGGAAACGGAACCATGAACATTCTGTATATCAACAATAAGAAAGCGCAGGAGAGCCGATGC
>OOAD01001523.1_pt1 | contig 12465 bp, 7 predicted proteins | sample 1671151 | NCBI WGS metagenome assembly OOAD01 (sample SAMN06348127, study PRJEB24527) | human gut metagenome | biome: human gut; feature: ankylosing spondylitis patient; material: feces | host: Homo sapiens | place: China | collected 2015-10
TTACGCGTGAACCAGTAACTCCACAGTCAAAAGCAATATCGTTCAGGAAGTCGAGCTCTTCGCAGCTTACTTCATACAGTTTGCTCATACCATGGTGAGTTTCATACATTTTCTGTCCTACTGTTTCGTAGTCGCCTCTTTCCAATGCATCGCATACGTCGAGTACACGCTGGATTTCTTCGATTACATATTCAGCACGCATGTAGTCTTCTTCAGAAACTTCAGCTTTTACTTCGTTCAGCATATCCATTGTGCAGTCTCTCAGGAATTCTACAGTCGGGTGGTTCTTCTTGATAGCAGCTACAACAGCTTCGCAGCTCTGACGGCGTTTGTTGTATGCAGAAGATGCCAGTTCATGTTTTACTACAGAGTCAACCAATACCAAACGGTATCCGTCCGGTCTGAACGGGAAGTACTGGTATTCCAGTGAACGGCAGTCCAGACGAATCAGGTGACCTTCTTTACCGAATACAGAAGCAAACTGGTCCATGATACCGCAGTTTACTCCGCAGTAGTTGTGTTCTGTAGCCTGACCTACTTTAGCCAGTTCGAATTTATCAATTTTGTTGTCGCCGAACAAATCGTTCAATGCGTATGCGTATGTAGATTCCAATGCAGCAGAAGAAGACATACCTGCACCCAGAGGTACATCACCTGCAAATGCAGTATTAAAGCCTTTTACGTCAACTCCGCGTTTGATCATTTCACGGCAAACACCAAAGATATAACGTGCCCAGCTTGCTTTCGGAGCATCTTCTTCGTTCAATCCGAATTCTACGTAGTCTTTCAAGTCGATAGAATAAGCGCAAACTTTATCTTTTCCGTTCGGTTTGATTTCAGCCACCATACCTTTGTCTACAGCTCCCGGGAATACAAAACCTCCATTGTAGTCAGTGTGCTCACCAATCAGGTTGATTCGTCCCGGAGAAGTATATACTGAGCCTGTTGTACCGTCGAAATGCTTGATAAAGCGGCTTCTTACAAATTCTATGTCCATAATGATAAAAATTAAAGGTTAATAAATTCTGGTATATAAACAAGAAAGGATGAAGAATGAGTCCATCCTTCATCCTTGTGTTTTATTATTCAGTCGGAATGTCTTTGTTTACATTCTTGCATCCGATCAACGCATAGAACAACAAGTATGCCAATGCGGCTGCAATTACGATAAAGCTGTTCAGGTAACCTGCTGAGTCGGCTACTCCACCTTGTAACAGCGGAAGCAATCCACCACCGCAAACCATTACCATGAAGATTCCGGAAGCAGCTTCTGTGTATTTACCCAGTCCTTCTACAGCCAGGTTGAAGATACCACCCCACATGATTGAAGTACAGAGTCCGCAGAGTGCCATACACATTACGCTGACAGGAACAGCTTCCAGTCCGAATGACAGGCTAGCTCCGCTTTTGAATACCGGCATGTTGACTACGCTGCTCAACGGAGTTACGAAAGCAATACCAATCAAAATCAATCCGAGAATAGAAGCTACGGTCAACATGGCTTTACTACTGAACTGAGCTCCGAGTGAAGCACCAATCAGACGACCGATAAGCATCAGGAACCAGTAAGTTCCTACGATAGAACCTGCAATGGCCGGATCGATACCCAGACCACCTTCATTCACTTGTGCAGTCATAAACAAGTTTGCAAAGTGAGGAACACCTACTTCAATACCTACGTAAACGAAGATGGCAATAGTTCCTAACTTGAAGTGACGGAAAGACAACGGACTGTGTTCGCCTTTGCTCTTGTTTGCCTTAGACAAGCTTGGTTCAGGGATAGCCATGAAGAAAAGTACCAGAAACGCGATGGCGAAGATAGCCATGGCGATGTACAATGCCGGCAAAGCCTTAGCGATAGTACGTTCTTCTACGTTGGCACCCATCAGGTAACCTACCAATACCGGAACGATAGTAGCTGACAAAGAGTTCAGTGAACCACCAGTTTGGATAAGCTGGTTTCCTTTCTTGCCGCCGCCACCCAAAGTGTTCAGCATCGGGTTAACCACTGTGTTCAGCATACACATAGAGAAACCAGAGATGAAGGCTCCAGCCAAATATACAGAGAATCCGCCTTTAGAGGCCAATGCCTGAATACCTACACCAATGAATCCTACTGCAATAGCAATCAATGCTGTTTTCTTGTATCCGATTTTCTGTAAAAGAAGTCCCGAAGGAATACCCATAAATGCGTATGCAATGAAGTTCGCAGCGAATCCGAGTGTAGCTTCCAGATTGGTAGCTCCAAATTCACTCTGTACGATAACTCCGAATGGAGCCGGCAAACCGGTTACGAAAGAAATCATAGCAAACAATGCGAACATCATTACTATGGGTAACAAATAGCTTTTTTGTTGTTGTGACATGTTGTTTAAAGGTGTTAGTTTGTTATAGGTTAATTAAAGAATTAGGTCTTTATTTTTCAACTCCGAACTTATAGATAGTTACCTGATGGTAGGTATCTTCCGGTTTCAGTACGACTGACGGGAAGTGTCCTTTATTGGGTGAGTCGGGGAAGTGCTGTGCTTCAAAGCAGATGGCACTTCTTGCCGGGAATGTAGCACCGTGGTATCCAGTGAAACCATTGTGCCAGTTGGCTGTGTATACTTGTACACCCGGCTCTGTGGTATAAACTTCCAGCGAACGTCCGCTTTCCGGTTCTACGCATTTAGCCGCAAATACCAAAGCTTCCGTTTCGCGTTTGTTCAGCACGTAGCAATGGTCGTATCCGGCTCCGTTGATGAGCTGCTGGAACGGTTCATTGATACGGCTTCCCACTGTGTGCGGTGTACGGAAGTCCATCGGAGTACCTTCTACTTTCAATACTTCTCCTGTAGGGATAGATACTTCGTCTATTGGAATATAAAAATCTGCGTTGATTGTGACGATGTTATTGTCTACGGTCGGAGTTGGATTGTTCAAACCTGCCAGGCTGAAAAATGCGTGGTTTGTCAGGTTGATAATGGTCTTCTTGTCGCAGTTGGCTACGTAAGTGATGACCAGTTCGTTTTGTCCTGTCAGCGTATAAGTAACTGTGACATCCAGATTGCCTGGGAAACCTTCTTCCCCATCTTTAGAGAGATAGTGCAGCGTTACGCTATGTTCATCTTCCTGTTTGGCATCCCATACACGGGCATGGAAACCAGTCGGACCTCCATGCAGGGAGTTAGGACCATTATTGATGGTCAAATTATGTTCTTGTCCGTTCATCAGGAAACTGCCTTTCGCAATACGGTTGCCATAGCGTCCGATTAATGTACTCAGGAAAGGTTCGTGACTATTGATTACATTGTCGATACTGTCATGTCCCTGTACCACATTGGCCAGTTTACCGTTTTTGTCCGGTACCATCACAGTTAAGATTGCTCCCCCATAGTTTGTAATTGCTACTTCGGCACCTTGCTGGTTAGAAAGAATAAACAAATCTGTCTCTTTGCCGTCTACAATTTTTTGAAAATCTGCTCTTTTTAAGCCGCTTAAATTATTTTCTTTGTAAAATGTGTTGTTCATATTATTAAAATCTTTTAGTTCACACATTATTTTGTTGTGCAAATAAAAAGATTTTCTTCAATATACCCAAACATTTCCGAAGAAAGAACGTTCTTTAATTGTTTAAAGAAAGTAAATCGGCCACAATAAAACTGCTTCCTCCCACAAAAATAAAATCGTCCGGCTGGGCCTGTTCCTTGGCTGCTTCGAAGGCTTCTTTCACATGGGGGTAGGCTTCTCCGTGCAAATTGAAGGTCTCGGCCAGTGCTTTCATCTGCTGGTAGGGAAGAGCTCGTTTCACGCTGGCTTGCGTGAAATAATATCGTGCATCTTTAGGCAACATGGACAATACGCCACTCACATCCTTATCGTTCACCATGCCGATGACAATATGTAAGGTTTTATAAGTCTGAGGTCTGAGTTGCTCGGTTATGTATTGCATACCACCCGTGTTGTGTCCGGTATCGCAGATGATGGTCGGTTTCTCACCTAATTTCTGCCAGCGTCCCATCAGACCGGTCAGCTCGCAGACATGAAGGAAGCCTTCACGCACATTCTCTTCTGACAGATTATACCCTGCATGACGAAGCTGGCGGATAGCTGAGAGTAGGGTATTGGTGTTCTTTAGCTGGCATAAGCCTCCCAGTTCACCCTCCAGTTGAGGGTAATCAGCTGTTTGGTAGACGTAATGCATCGCTTCGTTGCGGGTCGCATGGATGAGCAGGCGTTCGTCTTCGGCAAATACAATGGGCGCTCCTACGGCAGTTGCCTTAGCTTGGAAGACAGGGCGGGTTTCGGGGGTGGTTTCACCGATTACAACCGGAGTATCTTCTTTAATGATGCCTGCCTTTTCTGAAGCAATTTTTTCCAGGGTATTGCCTAAAAACTGTACATGGTCGAAACTAATGTTGGTAATGACACACAGGTCGGGCTGAATGATGTTGGTGCAGTCCAGTCTTCCTCCAAGGCCAACCTCTATAACGGCTACATCCACCTGATGTTCAGCGAAATAAGTGAATGCCATGGCGGTGGTCAGTTCAAAGAAAGAAGGGTGGAGCGGTTCGAAGAAAGCACAGTGCTTTTCTACAAAATCGATGACAAATTCCTGGCTTACCGGAGTACCGTTTACGCGGATACGCTCACGGAAATCCACTAGATGAGGAGAAGTATAAAGTCCGGTTTTATAGCCTGCAGCCTGTAGAATGGCAGCCAATGTATGCGAACAAGAACCTTTCCCGTTGGTTCCTGCCACGTGAATCGTATGGAATTTGCGGTGAGGGTGATGGAAGTAGTCATCCAGCGCATACGTGTTGTCTAACCCCTCTTTGTAGGCATCTTTGCCCACTTGCTGAAACAGAGGGGCACTATTATATAAGTAGGTAAGTGTTTCCTGATAATTCATGATTTCTGCTTTTAAAAACAACTGCAAATATCATCATTTTTATCAGGATAACCTATCTTTTTACGATTTCATTTACCAGTAAGCCCCTTGTGGATACTTGATTCCTTCCACTCCGATACTAATGGAGCTGCTTTCATTAAACTTGAAATTGATCATTCCTCCAATCCGGTCGGGAGCGAAATTAGGCATGGGATAGTAATAGGGTGAACGTTTCGGCATGAGCGACTTGTTGCCATAGGCATACAGACTGATACGCTCGTTGACTTTAAACGCAGCAATGCCGGTAATTCCTACATTACGGTAGTTGATGCCCCCCCAGTTGAAGTTGCTGGCATACAATCCACCTGCTACGCTGAAGCGCTTGTTCAGCGGTACGGCGTACAAGAAAGCGGCATCCTGACCGAAACCCACTCCGGAAGGAGCGTATTTGCTCGGACTGAATGTGACATTCATGCCGATGGAGGCATTGAATCCTTTATGCAGCTCCCAGGTGGCATAGCCGTAATTGAACGGAGTAATGCCATACATATCGAAGGGAGAGTATAGGTAATGCTGCGGAACAGGAGCGGGTAGGGGTACACTGAGTGTATCCTTAGCCATGAGCTGTTCTGCATGCAATGTCGTGGAAAGGGAGTCGGAAGGAAGCGACTTCGGGTTTTCTGTCTGTGCTAAAACGAGTAACGGACAGAACAATGTCAGCAGCAAGATATATTTTTTCATGACTTTCATTTTTTTGTTACCCCAAAAATACAAAAAATGTCACTGCTATTTAGGCTGTTATCTCTTTTTAGTCCTGGTTTAAATTTTATTTGGATAAAGAAGACGATGTGGACTGGAGCAGAATCTGAAATGTCCTGTTCTCTTTTCAGTACTTCTTAAGGAGTACTGTAGTACTTCCACGAAAGTACTGGAGTACTCCCTATGCAGTACTGGAGTACTTCTTCGGAAGTACTGGGAAAATGACTTTCGGCCGAAATAGGAGACTTGCAGGAATCGTGTTTAAATGCAGAAAGGACTGACTCCATTTGTAGGGGAGACAGTCCTTTCTTGTATCTGAAAAGCTGTTGCTTAATCGAATAAACTTCTGAATTTCTTGAAGATTTTTTCTTTCAGGCTTGTATTTGGCTTGAAGTTCTCTGCTTCCTGCCATTTTTCCAGTGCCTGACGCTCTTCTTTTGTCAACGTTTCCGGAATGTAGACGCTGATATTTACCAGCAAGTCGCCTGTACCGGTGTTGTAGCCGTAGCTGTTGATGTTGGGCAGACCTTTGCCGCGTAAGCGAAGTACTTTACCCGGCTGTGTGCCAGGCTCAATCTTGATTTTTGCCTTTCCATCGATGGTCGGAATTTCTACCGTACCTCCTAATGCTGCGGTTGGTACGCTCAGCAGAAGGTTGTAGATCAAGTCACTTTCGTCACGGATGAGCTCCGGATGCTTTTCTTCCTCAATCAATACCAGCAAGTCGCCCGGTACCCCGTTGTGTTTTCCGGCATTACCTTTTCCGTTGATGGTCACCTGCATGCCTTCAGCTACTCCGGCCGGAATCTTCACGGTTACCACTTCTTCACCGTAAACCACTCCTTCACCGTTACATTCTTTACACTTGTTCTTGATGATTTTACCTTCACCGCCGCACTGCGGACATACAGACTGTGTCTGCATCATGCCGAAAATGCTCTGCTGTGTGCGGGTTACGCTACCCGTTCCGTGACATGTAGGACAGGTTTCTGTACCTCCGTCACCTTCCGCTCCTGTACCATGGCAGTGGCTGCATTCTACGTATTTCTTCAGTTTGAATTTCTTTTCAACCCCAGTTGAAATCTCCTTCAGGTTCAGTTTGACCTTTACGCGCAAGTCAGAACCACGGAATTTCCGCTGACGTGACTGGCCTCCGCCACCAAATCCGCTGCTGAATCCGCCGAATCCTCCGTGTCCGCCGAAAATATCGCCGAACATAGAGAAAATATCGTCCATAGACATGCCTTGGCCGCCAAATCCGCCAAAGCCACTTCCACCTCCGGCTGCACCGTCTACTCCGGCAAAACCGAACTGGTCATAGCGTGAACGCTTGTCCGGGTTGCTCAATACTTCGTAGGCCTCTGCGGCTTCCTTGAACTTCTCTTCCGCTTCCTTATCACCCGGGTTGCGGTCCGGATGATATTGGATGGCCTTCTTTCGGTAGGCCTTCTTTATTTCGTCTGCCGTGGCTGTTTTGGCAACCCCCAGCACTTCATAATAATCTCTTTTCGCCATGACTATACCTGTTTATTATTGGGCAACCACCACTTTTGCATGGCGGATGACTTTTTCGTTCAGTTTATATCCGGTCTGTACACAATCCAAGACCTTGCCTTTCTGTTCTTCGCTTGGAGCAGGTACCAAAGCCACAGCTTCATGGAAGTCAGTATCGAATGCTTCGCCCACAGGTTCCATCTTTTCCAAGCCTTCCTGATGCAGGTTCTTCAGGAACTTCTGATAAATCAGTTCCACTCCCTCGTAAATGGCTTTCACGTCTTCTGCCTTCTGCATGTTCTGCAGTGCACGTTCCAAGTCGTCCAGAATCGGCAGGATAGCATTGATGGCCTTTTCTCCTCCGTTTTTGATTAATTCGGCTTTTTCCTTTAAGGTACGTTTGCGGAAGTTGTCGAATTCAGCAGACAGACGCAGGTATTTGTCTTTCTGCTCGTCGATGACTTTCTGAGCTTCTTCCAGTTCTTTTCCCAACTTTTCTTCTGCGGTCAGTTCCTTTTCTTCTGAAGAGGCATTTTCCTGTGCTTCTGATGCTTCGGAAGTCGTTTGTTCATTCTCGGCAGCTTCTTGTGACTGCTTTTTCAATTCTTCTTCCACGTTCGGATTTTTATTTTCGTTGTTCATATCTTAATGGTTTTTATTTTCGTTTGAATAGTTTTCTTTCCCTTCCAACAAATTTCGTGCCTTAATGGCAGTTTTATTCAAATTGGCTGCAAAAATAATAAAAAACTGCCACACTGACATAGAAAAGACGAAGATTACACGTGCACTCCCGGTTTTGGCATTTCATCATTCTGATAGGTTAGTTCAACCCTTGATTTGTCAGCTTCGTACGTTTGTTGGGTTTTTATCGGGCGGTGTGAGGTAATTTTGTTTCCATCATCAATCAATACACAAGAAAATGTTTAAGAAAATAGTCCGTTTTTCAATTCGAAAAAAACTGTTTGTCGTGCTGACAACCTTGTTTTTAATGATTGGGGGCATTTATTCAATGCTGACATTGCCCATCGATGCAGTGCCCGACATTACCAATAATCAGGTACAGATTGTTACCGTGTCGCCCACTTTGGCCCCTCAGGAGGTGGAACAGTTGATTACTTTTCCGATAGAAGTGGCCATGAGCAACATCATGAATGTGGAGGAAATTCGTTCCGTGTCCCGTTTCGGCTTGTCGCTGGTGACCGTGGTGTTTAAGGAAAGTGTGCCCACACTGGATGCCCGTCAGCTGGTGAATGAGCAGATACAAACCGTGGCCGGAGAAATACCTTCGGAGTTGGGTGTGCCGGAGATGATGCCCATTACCACCGGTTTGGGTGAAATCTACCAGTATGTACTGAAAGTAGCTCCTGGGTATGAAGACAAGTATGATGCCATGGAGTTGCGTACCATTCAAGACTGGATTGTGAAAAGACAGCTTTCGGGTATTCCGGGTATTGTGGAAATCAACAGTTTCGGAGGATACCTGAAGCAATATGAAGTGGCTGTCGACCCGGATGCCTTGTATTCGCTCAATATCACCATCAGCGATGTGTACGATGCATTGAGCCGCAACAACCAGAATACTGGAGGTAGTTATATAGAAAAGGTGAACCGTGCCTATTACATTCGTTCGGAAGGTATGATTGCCGACTTAAAAGACATTGAACAGATTGTCGTGACCAATCGTGGAGGTATTCCTGTACATGTGAGCGATATTGGTAAAGTACGCTATGGGGCTCCCAAGCGTTTTGGTGCCATGACTAAGGATGGAGAAGGCGAATGCGTGGGAGGTATTGCCATGATGTTGAAGGGTGCCAATGCCAATGTGGTCACGCAGGAGTTGGAGAAACGCGTGGCGAAGGTACAGAAGATGCTTCCCGAAGGAGTCAGTGTAGAACCTTATCTGAATCGTTCGGAATTGGTGAACCGTAACATATCGACAGTTATCCGCAACCTGGTAGAAGGAGCCATTATCGTGTTCTTGGTATTGATTCTGTTCCTCGGCAATGTCCGTGCAGGATTGATTGTGGCTTCCGTAATTCCGTTAGCTATGCTTTTTGCCTTTATCCTGATGCGGGTGTTCGGTGTATCTGCCAACCTGATGAGTTTGGGGGCTATCGACTTTGGTATTGTGGTAGACGGTTCCATTGTGATATTGGAGGGAATTCTGGCACATATCTACGGACGTCGGTTGATGGGACGTACCCTCAGCAAAGAAGAAATGGATGCAGAGGTGGAGAAAGGAGCTGGCAATGTCGTACGAAGCGCCACGTTTGCCGTTTTGATTATTCTGATTGTGTTCTTCCCTATATTGACTTTGACCGGAATCGAAGGAAAATACTTTACCCCGATGGCCAAGACGCTGGTGTTCTGTATTATCGGTGCTCTGCTGCTGTCGCTGACTTATGTGCCGATGATGGCTTCCTTGTTCCTGAAGCGTACGGTATCGGTAAAACCGACATTGGCCGACCGCTTTTTTGAGAAATTGAACCGTGTATATCGCCGTACACTGGACTTCTGCCTTTCGCATGTATGGGGTACGCTGGTGTCAGCCTTTACCTTATTAATACTCTCGTTCTTCCTGTTTACCCGCTTGGGCGCCGAGTTTATTCCAACTCTTGACGAAGGTGACTTTGCCATGCAGATGACGCTTCCGGCAGGTAGTTCATTGAGCCGCAGCATCGAGGTGTCGCTTGAGGCTGAAAAGAAACTGAAGCAGGATTTCCCGGAAATCAAGCATGTGGTTGCCAAGATTGGTACTGCAGAGGTCCCGACCGACCCGATGGCGGTAGAGGATGCCGATGTGATGATTGTGATGAAGCCTTTCAGCGAATGGACATCGGCCAGCAGTCGGGCAGAGATGGTAGAGAAGATGAAGAAGTCATTGGAAACGGTGGAAGGGGCAGAATTCAACTTCAGCCAGCCTATCCAGTTGCGTTTCAATGAGTTGATGACGGGTGCCAAAGCCGACATTGCCATCAAGCTGTATGGAGAGGATATGACTGAACTGTATGCCAAGGCCAAAGAAGCTGCGAAATACGTGGAACAGGTGCCTGGGGCTGCCGATGTATTGGTGGAGCAGGCCATGGGACTTCCGCAATTGTTGGTGAAGTATGACCGCTCTAAAATAGCCCGTTATGGCATTGACATAGAAGAATTGAATTCCATTATTCGTACGGCATACGCTGGAGAAACCGCCGGGGTAGTCTTTGAAAACGAGCGTCGTTTTGACCTGGTACTTCGTCTGGACAACGAAAAGGTGAAGGACTTGAATATCGACAAACTGTTTGTCCGCACGGGCGAAGGTATTCAGATACCGGTCAGCGAGGTAGCCAGCATTGATTTGGAAAACGGTCCTTTGCAGATTAACCGCGATGCGACCAAACGACGGATTGTCATTGGGGTCAATGTGCGCGATGCCGATATTCAGCAGGTAGTAGAGCAGATACGTACCTCTCTGGAGAAAAATATCAAGTTGAAACCGGGATACTACTGGGAATACGGCGGACAGTTTGAGAACTTGCAGAATGCCGTGCGTACCCTGAGCATTGTCATTCCGATTGCGCTGATGCTGATTCTGCTGTTGCTGTTCTTTGCCTTCCGCAGTGTTATCTATTCATTGGTTGTCTTTTCTACGGTGCCCTTGTCACTGATTGGCGGTGTGGTAGCTCTGTGGCTGCGCGGACTTCCGTTCAGTATTTCAGCCGGCGTAGGATTCATTGCCCTGTTTGGTGTAGCCGTGTTGAACGGTATTCTGATGATTAACCATTTTAATGATTTGCGAAAAGAAAAAACATATACCATGTGTACGAACCGAATTATTGCAAAAGGATGTCCTCATCTGTTGAGGCCTGTCTTCCTGACCGGATTAGTCGCTTCATTGGGCTTTGTGCCGATGGCCGTAGCTACTTCTGCCGGTGCCGAGGTACAGCGTCCGCTGGCCACGGTAGTGATTGGTGGTCTGATAGTATCTACTGTTTTGACCCTGATTGTCATTCCGGTATTCTATCGTCTGGTAAATGTGATAGCCCATCTGTGGGGCCGGAAAAGACATCGCGCACGGTTGGGACGCAAAGCGGGTATGACGTGTATGTTGCTCCTCGCAGCCGTATCTGTTTCTGCAGTCACTCCGCAGAAAGCAATTACCCTGGATGAGGCGGTAGAAATAGCCTTGCAGAACCATCCCCGTCTGAAGATGGCCAGTGCGGAGATTGAACGCAGCCGCGCAGCCCGTGGTGAAGTGTGGGATGGAGGAAATACCTTGTTCAGCTATTCTTGGGGACAGTTGAACGGCGAATACAAGAAAGATAATGAACTGGCCGTAGAACAGTCGTTAGGCTCTTTGCTGACTCCTTTTTATAAGAATGCGCTGGTGAATGCCCAGGTAACCACTGGCACTCATTACCGTGACATGGTGAAGAAAGAGATTGTGGCCGAAGTGAAACGGGCCTGGGTATATTATCAGTATGCTTTCCACCTGTATCATTTGTATGGAGCGCAAGAAGAACTGGCCTTGAAATTGCGTGAGAGCGGCGACTTGCGTTACCAGCAAGGAGATATTGACCAGACGGAGCGTAATATGATTGCGACACTGGCCGCCGAACTTCACACTCGCAGCTTGCAGGCGCGGGAGGAGATGGAACTTGCTTCCCGCCGTTTCGCCTGGGCATGTTATGCCGGTGAACAGGTGGTTCCCAACGACAGTTCATTGGCTGTGCTTCCGCTGTCCTTGCAAGACCGGATGCTTTCGGCTCCTCATCTGAACTATTTTGCCAGTCAGGTGCAGGAAAAGAAATCGCAGCTTCGGATAGAACGGAGCAAGTTCTTCCCGGAATTTTCGCTGGGTTATGTCCGTCAGAAAATTGCTCCGCTGAATGGCTTGAATTCGTGGATAGTGGGAGTGTCTTTTCCCATTCTGTTCTTCCCGCAGCGTAGCCGCAGCAAGCAGGCAAAGGTGAGTCTGCAGATTGCTCAATGGGAAGCCGACCAGAACCGTGTACAACTGAATAACAAGGTGGAGGAACTTTACCGTCGTGTGCGCCAGCAGCAGGAAAGCTTAGATTATTATGCCAAAGCTGCGTTGAAAGAGGCAGACGCCTTGCAGGAAAGTGCCTTGATGAAGTTCAAGGAAAGTGAAATCAACATTACGGAGTTTGTGCAGAGTCTGAACGCTTCCCGTGACATTCGCCGGAATTATATTGAGACGGTATATGCATACAATGTGTCCGTGTTGGAAATCGAATTATATACAGAATAAAAATAAAAAAACATAGCAAGATGAAACAAATACCCTCAAATCCGCAACTAAGCTCTTCAGCGTCCTTCTTGCGTCTAAACGTCCTCTC
>OOAD01001525.1_pt1 | contig 12463 bp, 7 predicted proteins | sample 1671151 | NCBI WGS metagenome assembly OOAD01 (sample SAMN06348127, study PRJEB24527) | human gut metagenome | biome: human gut; feature: ankylosing spondylitis patient; material: feces | host: Homo sapiens | place: China | collected 2015-10
ACCAATATGGCAGGCCACGCTCAATGACAATGATCCTTCCATAATCTCATATCCCGGAAATCTTTCTTCAATCTCTGCTTTCCACTCCTGCGCTTCTTCTTTACTGCATGTATAAGCCATGCCAAGAACCATCTGATCCTTAACATCTGCAAAGCGTTCATTCAGATCTTTCTCGATCGCATTAAGCATTGTCTTCTTCGCTGTTTTCCAGCCTCTTGCCTTAGAAAATGCATCTAACTTTTCTCCCTGGATCTGAAGAACAGGCTTTAAGTTCAGCACCGTTCCGATTGCCGCTGCCGCCGGTGTGATTCTTCCACCTTTTTTCAGGTATTTTAAAGTATCCACCGTAATATAAATACTTGCCTGAAGTTTTTCTTTCTCCAGTATCTCTTTAATCTCTGCTGCACTCTTTCCTTCTTCGCGCAGATTCATTGCATCCAGAACAGACTGCTCCTGTGTAACTGAAATCCTCTGATTATCAACCACCTGAACACGTCCGTCATATTCAGCTGCAAGAGTAATAGCTGTTGCACATGTGCTGCTCAAACCACTGGACATCGGAATACATACAAGCTCATCATATTCTTCCAGAACTTTATCCCAAAGATCCATGACCTCTCCCGGGGATGGCTGTGATGTTGAAATATCAGAATCTGCTCCGAGCTTTTCATAAAACTCACTCTGGGAAAGTGTGATATCCTCCAGATAAAGTTCTCCATCGATAAAAAATGGCATCGGAAGGACAAAAATCCCAAGTTCTTTTCCACGTTCCTGTGTTATACCGCTATTACTATCCGTTACAATTGCAACTTTACTCATCAAATTTCTCCCTATTAATTCTTAAAACTATGAATTGGAGCCGGGATACGTCCCTGTCTGTTGATAAACGCATCACATCCGAATTCATTCACCGGCATAATCGGTGCATAACCTAACAGTCCACCAAATTCTGCCACATCTCCAACGTCTTTACCGATAACCGGAATCAGGCGCACTGCTGTTGTCTTTTGATTGACCATACCAATTGCCATCTCATCTGCAATGATTCCTGAGATTGTCGCTGCTGATGTCTTTCCAGGAATTGCGATCATATCAAGTCCTACAGAGCATACACATGTCATTGCCTCTAACTTCTCAAGTGTAAGAGAGCCTGCATTTACTGCATCGATCATTCCCTGATCTTCACTGACCGGAATAAATGCACCGCTGAGTCCACCCACATAAGAAGATGCCATAACGCCGCCCTTCTTCACCTGGTCATTGAGCATTGCAAGTGCTGCTGTTGTTCCAGGTGCACCCACGCGCTCCAGTCCGATTTCCTCCAGAATCTCTGCAATACTATCTCCAACTGCCGGAGTCGGTGCAAGAGAAAGATCAATGATTCCAAATGGAATTCCAAGACGTGCAGAAGCCTCTCCTGCAACAAGCTGTCCTACTCGTGTAATCTTAAACGCCGTTTTCTTAATTGTTTCACAGAGCTCTTCAAAACCTTTTCCACGTGCTTTTTCAATCGCTTTCTTTACAACTCCCGGTCCGCTGACACCTACATTAATAATCGTATCTGCCTCAGTCACACCGAGGAATGCACCTGCCATAAACGGGTTATCATCCGGTGCATTACAGAATACTACGAACTTGCAGCATCCAAGGGAATCTTCCTCTTTTGTAAGCTCTGCTGTCTCTTTTACCATTTCACCGATCAGTTTTACAGCATCCATATCGATACCTGTCTTTGTAGAACCGACATTTACAGAGCTGCATACCTTACCGGTACATGCAAGTGCTTCCGGAATGGAACGGATCAGAAGTTCATCGGATGGAGTCATGCCCTTACATACAAGAGCGGAATAACCACCGATAAAGTTTACGCCTACGGCATCTGCAGCCTTATCCAATGTCTTTGCGATCGTTACATAATCATCTGTTGACTTACAAACAGAACTTCCGATCAATGCGATCGGTGTGATTGAGATTCTTTTATTTACGATCGGAATTCCATATTCACTGGAAATTGCCTCACCTGTAGATACCAGATCCCTTGCGCAGGTTGTGATCTTGTCGTAAATCTTTTTATTTAATGTTTCAAGGTCACTGTCAATGCAGTCAAGAAGACTGATACCCATTGTAATGGTACGCACATCCAGGTTCTCCTGCTCTATCATCTTGTTGGTTTCAAGAACCTCAGTTATATTAATCATACCGTTTCCCGTTTTTATTAGATACGATGCATTTTGTCAAAGATTTCTTCACGCTGGCATTTGATCTGTACCCCAATGCCTGAACCGATATTCGTCAGTTCGCTCACCACCTGTTCAAAAGGCTTTTCCAGCTTGGTCATATCCACAATCATCATCATTGTGAAATACTCCTGCACGATGGTCTGCGAAATATCCAGAATATTCACTTTATTTTCTGCCAGATAGGTACACACCTGAGCAATGATACCTACCGTATCCTTACCCACCACTGTAATAATAGCTTTGTTCACCATTGTTTCTAAAATAAATTGTTGTTTATGCCCCACAAAGGTAGACAATTCTTTCCATGTGTCACCTTTTCAAAAGAATTATTTTCAAGAAAGTTGTGTTTTCACAAAAAGCATGACACTTTGCAGGCACTATCTCGATTTCTTTACAGGCCTTTTGCCTTTGCTTCGTTCCAGATGGCATCCATCTCTTCCAGCGACATATCCTTCAGATTCTTTCCCTCCTTAATGGTATGCGCTTCCAAGTAATTAAAACGACGGATAAACTTCTGATTTGTTCGCTCCAGTGCATTGTCCGGATTGATTTTATACAAGCGGGCCGCATTAATCAGGCTGAACATTACATCACCAAATTCGGCCTCTGCCTTCTCTTTGTCCATCTGACCTACCTCTGCTTCAAACTCGCCTATCTCTTCCTTCACCTTGCTCCATACCTGCTCACGCTCTTCCCAGTCAAACCCTACATTACGGGCCTTGTCCTGAATGCGATACGCTTTAATCAATGAAGGAAGGGCATCGGGCACCCCGCTCAATACAGACTTATTGCCATCTTTTTCCTTCAACTTAATCTGCTCCCAGTTTTCAGACACTTTTTCTGCCGTATCCGCCTTCACTTCGCCAAATACATGCGGATGGCGGAAAATCAGTTTGTCGCACAACTTGTCGCACACATCCTTGATGTCGAAATCGCCCGTTTCACTGCCAATCTTGGCATAGAATACCACGTGGAGCAATACGTCGCCTAATTCCTTGCAAATATTTTTCTTGTCGTCCTTCATCAGGGCATCACAGAGTTCATACACTTCTTCAATCGTGTTCGGACGCAAACTTTCATTGGTCTGTTTACGGTCCCACGGACATTTCACCCGTAACTCGTCCAGCACGTCGAGCAGGCGTCCGAACGCTTCCATCTTTTCTTCTCTTGTATGCATGATTTTCTATTTTTCTGTTTTACCCTGCAAAGGTACGACAAAAAAGCAAATCCTATTTCACTTCCACCTGCCAGTTTATTTCCAGCGGGTTGTTTTTCATGCGCCACACCACGGGTAGAGACGGATTGTCCCATATCCACATCTCACCCCCTTCATGACGGTCTACCACATGCAATAACGGACGTCCGGCATTCTTTTCCGATTCATCGGCTACCCGGTCATACACCGTCCGGTTAAACTCCATACTTCCCTTTTCTTTCAACTGCTGCAATGCACTCTGAGGTAACACATACGCTGTTTCCAAAGATGAGAGCGTCAGGTGATTTCCGTCCTCCGGCTGCAGGAAACACAACTGCTTTCCGTTTTTCAAGGCTTCCGGTGTCATGGTGTAACTGCCCGACTGCCAATGCAGGTTGCGTTCAATACCCCAGTTCATCTGTATATTCTCTCCCTGCTGACAGAAAACTACCTGATAACGGCGTGTCTGACCATGCAACTTGAACACAAACTTCAATGTATCCGATACGGCAGTCTGTGCGGACAGCATGCCCGTGCACCACAGGCATGCCGTTAAAAATCCAAGTAAATATCTTTTTTTCATACGCATCTTATTTATCCAATCCCAGTTCCTTTCCCCAGCTTCCGGGCTTCTTTCCCATTTTCAAAACCAGCTCACCTCCGGCCATTATATCCTTGTGACGCAAAACAGAATATGGATAGTCTTTTCCATTCAATGTCACACCCTGGATATAACAGTTTTTATCCGAAAGTCCTTTGGCCACTACCTTAAATTCCTTTCCTCCTTCCAGATGGAAAGTTGTAGACTCCAGTAGCGGTGTATGAATCAGGTAATAATCCTGTCCGGCATTCGGATACAAACCTATCATGTGGAATGCCAGCCAAGAAGACATGGCACCTGAATCATCATTACCCGGCAAACCTACCGGACCGTCGTTATAGTTCTTTGCAATAATCTCACGAATACGGTCGCTTGATCGCCAGGGTTTACCCAGCCAGTGATACAGACAAGGTGTCAGGAAAGACGGTTCGTTGTTCACATTGAAGAAACCTTTATCAAAGAAAATATCCAGTCGTTTTTCAAAATCGGCTGCCCCGCCACATTTCTCTATCAGCCCCGGCACATCGTGCGGAATGCTCAACGAATATTCCCATGAACTGGCTTCATAGAAGAACATGCTCCACCAAGGAGTGTACCATGGTCCTTCGAAGGTAACCGGTGTGTATTTAAACTTCGGCTGCATGCGAGTAGAATGACCGAAAGGAATAGAGTCCAACCAGTTTCCTTCCTTGTCGCGCGGCATGATAAAGCCTTTCGCCCCTTCATGCTCATAATCACTACGCCACAAGTTTTTCCAGTTTTCCGACTGCTTCAAATAACGCTGATACAGGTCTTCTTTACCCAAGCCTTTAGCTACCAACGCAATGGCATAATCACAATAAGAATATTCTACCGTACGGTTACCTGCACGGTCAATACCATGAGGTATGTATCCTAACTCCAGATAAGGAATCAGTCCACCCCGGCCTTCTGCCTCTTCATTTCCACCGGGAGGTACCGTAGCATCCTTCAGCATGGCTTCCAATGCCAGTTCATAATCAATTCCTTTTAATCCTTTCACAAAGGCATCGGCAATCACAATTTCCGCATTCGAACCACCCTGTGTACGACCGTTGCTGTTACCGCTACGCGCATCGGGCATATAACCATCACGTTTGTAAATATTTACCAGCGAACGTACAATGTCGGCCTCCCGTTTCGGGTCAATCAAGGTAATCAAAGGAGAAGAGCTACGATATGTATCCCAGATAGCATAAAAATCGTCGTAATAAGGTTCCGGATCACTCCACAACGGATTCTCGCCCGTACGGTCTACCGGCATCAGCATGGTGTGATACAGTCCGGTATAGAACATGCGTTTCTTTGCAAGCGGAGTCGACGGATTGATTTCTATTTTCTGAAGAAGTTGCTCCCACTGTCCTAACAAATCCTGATGCACCTTTTCAAACGACCAGTGAGGAATTTCAGAATGCGCATTGATTTTTGCCTTCTGCATACTCAGGAAAGAAATACCCACCTTCAACTGCACCACTTTGTCATTCTTCGCAAAGCGCAACAAGGCACCTGTCTTTTCTGCAGAGTCATACTGCGACTGTGCCTCCGTAATACGGTTTCCTTTCCAGGTAAGCGACTGCACAAACGGACGGTCTGTCTCCGCATAGAAATATACCGTATAAGCCTTTCCGTTGTTCCATCCGCCACGAATACGTGTATAACCAGCAACTTCATGGTCGGAAAGCACCTGAATTTCAGAACCGACAAACTGCTGAGCCTCGCGTGCATCCGGCACTGGATTTTCTCCCAAGAAGAAACCTGCATCCACTGCCAGCGATTTCAAAGAATCTTCCGGATACGTAAAACGATAGAAAGAAGCGCGATTGGCAGTAGTGATTTCCGTACGGATACCATTCTGCTTGAACTGCGTATCATAATATCCTAACCGGATGGTTTCATACTCACGGTAGTCATAATGGTTGACCCGGTCCATACCATTTCCAAACGGAGTAACCAGTACATTTCCATACTTAGGACCTCCTCCCGTACCACTAACATGCACCTGAGCAAATCCGTCTACCCGCTCCGGCATAGGTAACCATCCACTATTAGGAGAAGGTGTACAGTCAGGCGAAGGCTTTACCATGCCATACGGACACGACGGCCCGATAAACACACGCCCCAGTCCTTCAGAACCGATACGCGGATCGACATATTGCGACAAAGGTGCTACATATTCCCCTTTGCTTTCAGCTACCACACGTGCCCAAAGCTCAGGCTGGTCGATATTCACTAAATCCGGCTGTGCCTGAATGGCTTTTTTGTAAGCCTCCTCATTCCCGTTTTGTATAGCAGCCATTACCAATATGCCATTTTTATGACAATAATTTACAAGATTCTTGGTAATGTTTTCCGGTTCAATCTCCACATACGAAGGCCGACATACAGCCTGCCATTTTTTAATTCCTTCTATATCCGATGCATTTACCTTTATCTTCATTTCAGGAGCCAGTTTGACAAACTCCGGAACCATTTTTGCATCGGCAAACCAAAAGAAACTATTCTTTTCGAATCCTTTAGCACGCACCAGCTTTACCAAATCAGCAACCGGAGTTCCTTTTTTCACATCAAAAAACACATTGGCCTTTCCCTTCAAAGAATCCAGCATGGTTTCAATACGCGGCACCTTAAGACCCCGGAAAGCAGGGCCGAACCATGAACCTGCATCCAACCGCTCTATTTCAGAAGAGGTAACCAAATGAATTGGCCCATGCCCATCCGTAGTACGGTCGAGGGTTTCATCATGAAGATTATACAACACTCCATCTTTACTTTTACGTACATCCAATTCTATCCATTCGGCTCCATATTTCAATGCAGCCCGTGCAGAAGGCAACGTGTTTTCCGGAGCTAAAAAATTTGCTCCACGATGTACAACCACTTCTATATCTTCAGAAGAAGGCCTGCCTTGCGCAGCAGGATTTGCATAACCCATGCCGGCCAAACCAGCCACAAACATAACGGTAAACAGCCTGGGAAATATATTCATGTTCATATAAAATTTATTAGATTGATACTTTTGGAAGCTAATTTACAATTTTTCGTCAATTTTATCTAGTATTTTATAGAATAAAGTTTTTCTACAAGAGAATATATCCGTCATAAAAAAGCCCCGTGCAGCACATCAAAGTTATCTTTTCTGCGACACGGAGCTTATTTTCAGATTAAAAACAATCGCTTGCTTCTGCTTTCAATCGCTTGCTCGATTAATATCCCTCATTCTGTTCCCAATTCGTATTGGCATTCAATACATCCAGGGCCAACGGGAAAATTCGTTTGGTCAATTCGGCATTATCCGGATTAATATACTTGAATCCCCATGCACGTTCATAATCACCAAAACGAATCAAGTCATTCCTACGCCAATGTTCATCCAAAAACTCACGGCCGCGTTCATCCAATATTTCCTGCAACGAAGGATTGTGATCTATATCCAGCGAACCATCACGATTTGGTGACACATACGTACGAATCTGATTAAACAAACTCATCGGAGTATCGCCTAAAGTAGCCTCACCTCCACGGACAATTGCCTCACATTTTGTCAGAAGAATATCAGCATAGCGGAAAATAGGAATATCATTGTCCTGATTACGTTCATACAGATTATAGTCATTGGCATCCGGATAGAATTTGATAGAACGATACCCTTGTCTTGTTCCGTCGGCTCCCACATCCAAATCACCGTCTTCACGAATCAAGGTGATATGCTTCGTAAACTCTACTTGTTTTCCTTCGTACATATGAGGAGTAGTTGTTTTTTCACCGGTTACCGGATCATATTCAAAAATCAGTGTCTTTTCTTTTGAAGGATCTCCTACCACCACATCATTACGGCAGTCACCCGGCAAACAGAACAATTCTGCAAATTCAGGATTCATTGCAAAATTTCCTCCACAGCTCGGAGTCAGTACCGTAGTATAGAAACCGTTGGCACCACCATATCGCCAAGTACGATAACGGGCATAACACATTCCTTGGCTAAGGCTGGCTTCGTAAGGTACTGCATAAATAAAGTCTTTAATATGTGAACCGTTATTATACATGAACTTTTCCTTATAATCATCGCTCAAATCAAAAAGCTGAGATTTGATGATACGGTCACATGCCGCAATGCAATCATCCAACTTTTCATTGGCCGTATTCGAATTCCAGTCTGCGCTAGTCACATCTTGTGTATATACATTCCAGTTGATATACAGTTTAGCGAGTAAAGCGTCCACCATCCAGCAAGTAGGTGTGCCATAAGTCGATTCATTCACTTCGCTGGGACACTTATCACGTACAGCCAGAAGTTCTGTCTCAATCCAGCGGGCAACATCTGCACGAGGAGAACGTTCTATAGAAGCAGAACCTTCGGTCAGTTTATAGTCCACGATAGGAGTGTCTCCAAAATTATCCATCAGCAAGAATGTATAGAATGCACGGGCAGCGCGTACCGGATTCGAAGTTTCCGGATTAGTTTCTCCCAGGTCGCGCAACAGCTGATTACAATTAGTTATACCTGCCAGAATATCGCTATACACGTTCAGCTGGCTATTGTTTGCCGAAGCCTCCCATGAATGAGTGGAACAGTTGGAATACTGACGTCCGTCCAGCCATCCTCCATTGAAACACACAGCCGAATATTCGTCTGAACTAAGGGAAAGCAATTCATCATAACGACGGGCCAACGGAGTACGAAATGCATAATACGCATTACTGATTCTTGCTTCCAGTGCAATGTCTGAGTCAATCGGATACTCCGTATATTGAGATTTGATGTCTACATCAAGGTCGTTACAACTGATTGTTGCGAGTGCCAGCATGGCACAGGTAAATATATTTTTGGTTTTCATATCAATTTTATCTCCTTAATTTATATTAGAAGTTCATATTTACACCCACCATAAAGCTTCTGGTTCTAGGATAATTGCTATAGCGCATGTCCATACCCGGTTCCAGTCCGCCCAGGTTCACTTCAGGGTCTATTCCTTTATAACCTGTAAGAGTAAATACATTGTTGCATGTGGCATACACGCGTAAATTATTTACATAGTTACCCAGTTTACCGAAATTGTAAGCCAATGTCAGCGTAGACAAACGGAGATAAGAACCATTTTCCAAATAACGAGTAGAAGGAGCCTGGGCACGCGAGTCGTTAGCATGCTGTTCAGTAGCTACTTCTGACAAAATATTTTTACCGAAGCTGCTAAGTAAAGAAGGATCGCTATAGGTAGCACGAGTTGCATTAAATATCTTATTTCCGGCTACTCCCTGGAAGAAGGCACTCAGTGTCCATTTTTTCCATGTCAAATCATTGTTCCATCCGTAAGTCAGTTTCGGCTGTGCAGAGCCTGCCATACGGCGGTCACCATCATCTGGAGCATCGGTTGTTCCTACCAGATTGCCTTCTTCATCATAGTCATTGAAGATTGACATACCGTTTTCATCGTATCCGGCCCACTCCCACAAATAGAACTGACCGATAGGGGCTCCTTCCATCAGTCGCTGTACATGCTGTCCTGAGTAGCTGTTGATGTTAGGGTCGGCCATATCAATAAAGTTCACAGTATATTCAGAGTTAGACATTGACTCTACTTTATTTTTGTTGTGTGACAAATTAAGAGTGGTACTCCAGGTAAAGTCTTTTGTCTGTACAGGCACGGCATTAATCGTAATTTCAACTCCTTTGTTGCTGATGTCACCCACATTGGCCCACATTTCACTATAAGGATAGAGCAGCGTAGAAACCCGATAATTGTAAATCAAGTCACTGGTGCGCTTGTCATAATATTCTACGGTACCAGAAAGACGGTTATTGAAGAATCCAAAGTCAAAACCCACATTCAACATCGCTGTCTTTTCCCATTTCAAGTCCGGATTTGCATTACGGGTAGCACCCAGCACACGGTAATTGTCGCCATCGGCACTAGTAAACCAGCCGGTAGAGCCATATACCTGACGTGAATAGAAGGCATCAAAACCCAAAGAGTTACCGCTGACACCGTAACCAACCCGGAACTTCAAATCGTCAAACACATCCTGTTCTTTCATAAAGTCTTCTTCAATGATTCGCCAAGAAGCAGACACAGAGGGGAAAGTACCCCAACGATTATTGACACCAAATGCAGAAGAACCGTCACGACGCAGGGTAGCCTGCAACAGATATTTGCTCTTGTAACTATAGTTAATACGTCCGTAATAAGAAATCATACGCAGCGTAGACAACAGATAACCGCTATTTATATTGCTTATATCGTCCATGGAAACACTGTTTGCCAGTGCCATATTATAATAGGAAAGCGCATCATTGTAGAAATTATAGGCTATCAGTCCAAAACCATTGTTATTATCTGCCTGTTCCCAGGAATATCCCAGCATGACACCTACTTTATGGACATCATTAAACGTATGGTCCCAGTTAATGTAGGTTTCCATCTGCTTCTTGATGTTTTCAGCTGTACTGCGTTCTGCCTGTCCGTTGCGTGACGCATAATCTACAATCTGAGATTTAGAAGAATGGTAGTTGTTGTAAAGGTACTGTTCATTCTGATAAGAAAGATTCAAATTCCAATCCAAACCATCGCAGATATGCAGTGTAGCCTTTGCAACTCCTTGCAACAATTTTTGCGTAGTTTCATAGCGGTCTTCATTGATAAGAGAAGCCGGATTGTAATATTGTGAGGTAGTTCTGCCATACCATGTTCCGTCTTCATTCTTCACTGGATTCAAAGGCAAATAGTAATTCATGGCATCCAAAGCACTTCTTCCCTCATTACTTGCAGGACCATTTTCATTATTGGTGATACTTCCATTCAAACTGATAGAAATATCCAGACGGTCATCGAATGCTTTTGTCTGAAGGAAAGAACGGGCTGTCAGGCGATCCATACCCGTACCGCGAACCGTACCCTGACGCTCCAGGAAGTTTAAAGAAGCATTATAAGAAGTCTTTTCATTACCTCCGTTAATCGAAATATTGTGATTATGACTGAAACCTGTACGAAGTACTTCACTCTGCCAGTCTGTATTAGCCGGATTATTTACATCATAATATCCAGATAAATCCAGATCATTGGCATCCGCATAAGCCAACACCTCGTCTGCAGTCATCATGTCCAGGGTTTTCATGGTTTTATCCCATGCCACATATCCACTGTAGCTTACATTGGTCTTACCATTTTTATTCCCTTTCTTGGTTGTCACAATGATTACACCATTGGCTGCTTTTGAACCATAAATAGCTGTTGCAGAAGCATCTCTCAACACATCAATGCTCTCAATATCTTCTGGAGCAACCAGTGAAAGGCTCACTCCCGGCACACCGTCAATGACATAATATGGCTCCATAGCCTCCCACGAACGAAGTGAAGAAGCACCACGTAATGAAATAGAAGGAGAACCATTAGGGTCGCTGGTATTGGCAATGGTCAGTCCCGGAACCTTTCCTTGAAGCAACTGAGCCGGAGAAGTGTACACCCCCACATTGAGATCTTCTGCCTTAACCGTAGTAATAGAACTGGTCACATCCTTACGGGTCATACTTCCATACCCGATTACCACCACCTCATCCAAGGTTTTAGTATCTTCATTCAACACCACATTCACCACATTTGAAGTCACTTTTATTTCCTGAGTGACAAATCCAATAAAGGAAAACACCAAAGTCTTTCCTTGTGGCATATCAACGGTAAATTTACCGTCTATATCAGTTACGGTTCCGTTTGTGGTTCCTTTTTCAAGCACATTCACCCCAATCAAAGGTTCTCCGGTTTTGTCGGTCACGACACCTGTTACCCGATTTTGGGCAAATGCCAAAGTACTACTCAATAAAAACAACACAAAGAACAAGCTTTGCGTAAATGTTCTTTTACTCTCTGATTGTACATTAAGCATAATACAAATTTTTAGTTAGAAATAAACTTTTTTTTCAGCGGCAAAAGTATCCCGACGATGTTACAAGAATATTTCCAGACTATTAAATCTGTATTTAAACAACTGATAAACAAACAGTTATATACACATACTAGAATACCTCACCACTTTTCAATGGTAAGGGCACATCAAAGATATTCAGGCTCACTTTTGCCTGAAATCCTGATGCAAAACTAGTGGATAAACCACTAAAGAAGGAGGAAAATAGTATAATATAGGAGGGAAATAGTACATCCAGAAGCTAATCTTCTGTGATTGTATCTTTTTTCAGGTCAATCACAAAATTCTGACAAGGCTCTCCATTCAGAAAAGCAAGGAAAAGCGTACCCAGACCTTTCACCATCTCCACTTCGGCCGAACGGAACGTAGAAATACGCGCACGGTCAAACAGATAACGATAAACCGCCAAACGAGTTCTCGGAATATCTTCCAAAGCCAGACGTTCTGCATAACGCAGACGATATAAATCCAGAACCAAATCTTTCATACACCAGT
>OOAD01001530.1_pt1 | contig 12400 bp, 13 predicted proteins | sample 1671151 | NCBI WGS metagenome assembly OOAD01 (sample SAMN06348127, study PRJEB24527) | human gut metagenome | biome: human gut; feature: ankylosing spondylitis patient; material: feces | host: Homo sapiens | place: China | collected 2015-10
TATATAATTAGGGCGTTAAAGCACCAAAAGTTTGACTAATTGTTTGAGAGTCTTTTATTGTATAGTCTTTATTTGACCGTTACTCTACAGATAACTTTCTTATTACCTGAAATTACTGTAATATTAGCTTTACCTTTTTTCAGAGCTTTGATTCTGCCATTTCTGTAGACTTTGACAACTTTTTTGTTTGAAGTTACGTAAGTAATTTTGTCACGACTGTTTATCGGTGTTAAAGTAACCTTTAATTTAAAACTCTTGCCTCTTTTCAAAGTCAGTTTTCTGCGGTTTAGTTTAATCTTTTTAGTGGTATACTGATTTGTCTGTGTATTCTGTTCTGAATTTGTCGTATTTTTTATATTTGCATTAGAAGAATCGGTTTTTGCCAATGTCACAGAATATACTTTTCCACATACGCTACAGGTTTTAGATTTCAGCCCTTTTTCTGTGGATGTCGGCTCTTTTACAACCACATATTCTCCATAGCTATGTCCTGCTGCTTTTATGCTTCTTGTCTTTGTTTTGCCACATGTAGTGCAGGTAAAAGTTGTTACACCGTTTGCTGTACATGTAGGCTCTTTTGTTACTTTTCCGTCATCCCAAGTATGGTTGCCAGTTTTTTTAATGGTTTGACCATATGCCAGTCTCTTTCCACAATCAGTGCAATATGTATTTCCTGTATAACCATCTTCGCCGCAGGTTGCGTCTTTTTTCTTGCGGATTTCAGTATGCTGATGTCCTGTTGCTGCAATGCTCGCAGTTTTGGTTTTGGCACATATACTACAAGTAAATGTTCGAACACCTTTCGTTGTACAGGTAGGTTCTGTTGTGACCTTTCCGTCATCCCAAGTATGAGTAGTTAATTTTGCAATGGTCTTACCGGATGAAATTTTTGCTCCACAATCAGTACAATATGTATCTCCTGTATAACCGGTTTCACCACAGGTAGCAGTTTTTTTATTACGAATTTTAGTATGAAGATGTTCTGTTGTTTTTGCAATGTTTTCAGTTCTTGTTTTATTACAAATTCCACAAGTATAAGTTTTTACGCCTGTCTCTGCACATGTAGGTTCTTTAGTGATTACTCCGTTATTCCAACTATGATTTTCTGTTTTTGCAATAGTATTGCCTGATGAAAGTTTAGTTCCACAGTCAGGGCAATATTTATCACCGGAATATCCTTCCTCTTTGCAGGAAGCTTCCTTTTGATTTCGAATTTCAGAGTGGAGGTGATTTGTTGCATCTATGCCAATTTTTTCAATTTTTGTATTATTACAAATAGCGCAGGTATAAGTTCTTTCGCCTTCCACTATACAGGTTGGAACTTTTGTAATTACTCCACCATCCCAATGATTATCACAGTCATGTACAATTATTGTTGCCGAAGTTGTTGATGGCAATCCGTACAGTGATGTGGTTAACGTGGTGGTACCTTCTTTAAGACCTATAATCTTTCCATCACTATAGGTGGCAATAGAAGGGTCATTAATGGAAACGGTTGGAGTATCTAACACGGTTCCGACTGATCCAAGTTGATTTATAAGAGAAATTATAGGTGTAATATTTGGAGTTACTGTTTCTCCTAATCTAAGAACATATGAATCTTGGTCAAAATATGTCTTATAATTTGTAATCCAACTTTTAGTTACTGAAACAGTAACAGTTTGTTCACTGTCATTTGCCGGTGTTTCTGTTGTATTAATGGAAGGTCTGGAGGCAAATTCTTCCACCCAGTAGTCATAGCCGTTGTAAGTAACATGACCAACTCCAACGCAGGTAAATTTATAATCTAACATATTTCTACGGTGCCCCTGACCGGTATAAGGTTCGTTATCTTCACGCCATCCGTTATTTACTGCTTCTGCCTTGGAATAAACATTAGGACTTGCTACTGCAATATTCTCACCTGCATCCATTCTGGTTATATTTTCTTCAGTATAAATAGTAAAAGGATTTTGACCATTTGGGCGGGTGTGTTCGTAGGATAGTGCAATTTCTGCTGCACGTTTCATTGCAAGTCGCTCTAAATCATAGTCATATACAAGTTCTTTTAAATCGGGATATGCAACTTGTTTGGTATCAGTCTTATCCCAAGCCCATGCATCAGTAGGACTGGTTCTCAGTTCATTAATCATATCTAAGATTCTTCGGGCTTCTGTCTGGCCATACTTTACAGATATATTGACTGGAATGATTTCTTCTGCATTTACATTTGTAGGAATTATCATAATAAAACTCATACAAAAGCTAAATAGCAGTAATTTTAAAGATGTTTTTTTCATATATTCACCGTTCCTTTCCATAAATAAAATATTGTTGAAGGAAAAAAAGACTTTCCTCTGTATAAAATTCATCGTTTCACGTTTGGCTTATCTTATATAAATATATTTTATTACAAATTTGTCCGGCTGTATATGATATTTTGCACATTATATAAGCTTTGTAAAAACAATTTATATAATTTAAGGAGGTACTATAAAATGCAGAAAGTAGTAGAATTTTTACAGAAAAACCCGGTTCAGTATTTAGCAACAGTTGGAAGAGATGGAAAGGCAAAATGTCGTCCATTTATGTTTGGTTTCGAGCAGGATGGAAAGCTTTGCTCCTCCGGAATTGCCGCTTTATACCAAGCTTTATGATATTGTGAAAAGCAAGGAGTATTTTGTACTGACTACCAATGTGGACCATCAGTTTTATAAAGCAGGGTTTGATGAAAACAGAATATTTGCAACACAGGGAGATTATGGTAAAATACAATGCCAGAGAGGATGTCATCCAAAGACATATGATGCGGAAGAACTGTTTAGAAAGATGGATGAAGCAGTCGTACCGGAAAGTTTCGGAAAGCGCACAATCGGTATCGGCGGTAGTATGGCAAAGGCAATTACAGATATAAGGGGACAGGTATTATGAACCAGAATGAGCGAAGAGAATATTTGATTAAGTATCTTTTAAAAGAAGAAATAAGGTTTGGTAGACAGAGTATTCCAATAGATAAGCAGGGGCAGGAGAATCTGTTGCGCTCACTTATGAATGTTAGACCACCAAGACCAATAAGTCATGAATTTTTGGAAATACAGGATGAGTATCTTACTGAAAGAAATATAGAGCGTGGTATCACAGATGTTGCAACTCTTACACCTGTGAAATCCGATTCAAGATTATATATCTGGCAGGGAGATATTACTACTTTGAAATGTGACGCAATCGTAAATGCTTGCAACTCACAGATGCTTGGATGCTTTTCACCTATGCATGCCTGTATTGATAATTTTATTCATACTTATGCAGGAGTAGAACTTCGTTTGAAAATGCATGAGATTATGACAAAGCAGGGGCATGAAGAGGAAACTGGAAAAGCAAAGATTACATCAGGATACAACCTTCCGGCAAAATATGTTCTTCACACAGTGGGACCTATTATACAATGGAAAGTTACCCAAGAAGATGAAAATTTGCTTGCAAGTTGTTATAAAGAATGTTTAAAACTTGCTGCTGATACAGGTGTGGAATCAATAGCATTTTGTTGCTTGTCCACAGGAGTCTTTAGATTCCCACAGCAGAGGGCTGCTGAAATTGCTACGGAAACAGTAATGCAATTTTTGAAAAAAGATGACAGAATCAAAAAGGTAATATTTAATGTATTTAAGAACGAAGATTTAGAAATATACAGTCACTTGTTATAGGTATCTGTTGGAATGCCGGTTTATATAGTGCCATTTTTATAAATTATGCAGAAATTCATAATAAAATCGGCAAAATAAGCTAGATTACATTGGCAATGAAGGATAGAAAAATATTGAATTTGGCAGTTAAGAAATTTATAGAATATTTAAAAGAAATTAATAAAGGATGGTGAAAAAATGTTATTTATATGTTATCCAAAATGTTCAACTTGCAAAAAGGCTAAAAAGTGGTTGGACGAACATAATGTGGAATACACAGAGCGTCATATAGTGGAAAACAATCCAACATATGATGAATTAAAAGAATGGTTTAATAAAAGTGGTTTGCCAATTAAAAGATTTTTTAATACCAGCGGATTATTATATAAAGAGATGAAACTTAAAGATAAGTTGCCTACAATGAGTGAAGATAAGCAGTTACAATTATTAGCAACTAATGGCATGCTTGTGAAGCGTCCGCTTATAGTTGGAGAAAATACAGTGTTAACAGGTTTCAAGGAAAATGAATGGAGCGAGGCAATTAAATAGGAATATGTGATTATGTATTATTCTAAAAATAGAATATACTTTCTAAAAAAAGGAATGCTATATATAAGGATTTTATGTCCTAATAATTGAATTATCTCCTAAAATGCAATATAATTTAGGAGATAAATAACAAATTAGGAGATGGATTATGAGAAAATTTGATTATTCATCGTTGAAAGAAAAAAAATGGGATAGTGAAATAATTTCACTTGTTGCACAGATTCATGAATATAAGGGAAGACAGGAAATATATCTTAAGCAGAAACCGGAAGAGTTAGATAAACTTATTGAAATAGCAAAGCGACAGAGTACAGAGGCATCGAATGCAATTGAAGGAATACGGACTACAAGTACAAGATTAAGGCAGTTATGTGAGGAAAAGACAACTCCGAAAAATCGTGATGAGGAAGAAATTCTTGGATATAGAGATGTCCTGAACACGATTCATGAGAATTATGAGTACATTCCAATAAGAGCAAATTATATTTTGCAGTTACATCGTGATTTATATAAATATACGGAAAAAAATATTGGTGGTCATTTTAAGGTATCACAAAATGTTATTGCTGCTACTGATGAAAAAGGAAAAGAGTACGTGCTTTTCACACCGCTTGCACCATATGAAACGCCGTCTGCAATAGACGATATTTGTGAAAATTACAACAAAATGATTGATAGCGAAGAGTTGGATTCGCTCTTGCTTATTCCTATTTTTATACATGATTTTCTTTGTATACATCCATTTAGTGATGAAAATGGAAGAATGAGCCGTTTGCTTACAGCGCTTCTTTTATATAGAAGTGGATATGTTGTAGGTAAATATATTTCTATTGAAAATAAGATTGCAAAGAATAAAGATTTATATTATAAAGCATTAGAAAATTGTCAAGATGGTTGGCATGAAAATAAGGAAGATGTAACGTCTTTTGTGAAATATATGTTAAGGATTATTCTTGCTTCATACAGAGATTTTGAGGAAAGAGTAGAACTTGTAAGTAAAAAAATTCCTGCAAAAGAAATTGTCAGACGTGCAATATATAATAAAATAGGAAAAATAACTAAGAGTGACGTTGTTGAGTTATGCCCTTCTATAGGAAAAAAATCAGTAGAGTTAGCTTTAAAACAATTAGTAGAAGAAGGGGTTCTTATAAAAAAAGGAAACGGAAGAGCTACATTTTATGTACGCAGTGACTTTGAATAACAATCAAAAACGCACGAAAAATAAAACGTATTTTTTTATGTTTAATTTTTCGTGCGTTTTTACATATAATAAATAAAAATGGAAAGGATACAAGTAGTATGCATGAAACAAAAAAATTAGAATTTAAAGAAACAATTACAAATACATTTTTAAAAACTGTAAGTGCTTTTTCAAATTATGATGGAGGCGAGATTTTTTTCGGGATAGACGATAACGGTAATGTTAAGGGGATGCCTAATGTAAGGCAATCCTGTTTGGATATAGAAAATAAAATTAATGATAGCATTTAGCCTCAACCGGACTATACACTCTAAATACAAAGCGATAATACAATAAAGCTTACAGTAAAAGGCGGAGTCCAAAAGCCGTATTTATATAAATCACATTTTCCTGGAATTGATATTGTTAAGTTCGGTCAAAATATCAGTATTATTCAAAAAAGAGCAACGTTTGATAATATATCTGTTTTAGATGTGTATGATAAGACACTGGATGTATTCAGAGATTACTATAGATATGAAGTGATACAAGGGGCAGAACGAAAAAACGTAGAAAGAATTCCGGAAGCAGCTTTTAGAGAAGCAATTGCAAATGCACTAATTCATAGAGTATGGGATGTGGAGTCCCAAATCAGAGTATTGATGTTTGATGATAGAATAGAGATTATTTCTCCGGGTGGATTGCCATCAGGGATAACGGAAGAAGAATATTTGTCAGGTAAACTTTCCGTTTTAAGAAATAGAAATCTTGCAAATGTATTTTATATACTTGGTTTTGTTGAGATTTTTGGAACCGGAATTACAAGAATAAAGCAACTATATGAAGCAGGATTAAGAAAGCCGGATTTTGAAGTGTCAGAAAATACAATTAAGATTATGCTTCCCGTTTTTGAAGAAAACATGAATTTGACGGAAGATGAAAGAACAGTATATAAAATTTTAAGTAGGACAGTTCTTAAATCGATTAGCGAAATTGCGCCGTATGTTTCATTTGGCAAATCAAAGACAATACAGATATTGAAAGATTTGATTCAAAAGGGAATTGTAACGGACGAAGGTAAAGGAAGAGGTACGAAATATATAATAAGATAAATATGAATCATAAACGCACAAAAAATCAGCCGTAAATATTTACGACTGATTTTTGCGCATTTATAATTCATTTGCAGTTTATTCAGTTTCAGCTTTGATTCCCTGCTCGAAAATCTCAACAGCTTTTTCATTCGGTTCGGCAGTAAGATTAGCCACAACGACAGCAATCAAAAGACTTGCGAAGAATCCAGGGATGATCTCGAAGATACCTGTGGCATCTGTCATTCCTGTCAGCAGCCATCCAAGATCTACAACGAATCCGGAGATTACACCTGCTACAGCGCCCTGGTAGTTAAAGCGTTTCCAGAACAGAGACAGCAGGATTGTAGGTCCGAAGGAAGCACCGAAAGCGCCCCATGCATTTTCAACCATATCCATAATAGCCTGAGCACCGCTTCCCTTGGAGTTCGCGATACCGAAAGCAATCAGGGAGAGGATCAGTACGAGGATACGTCCAACCATCAGTGTCTCTTTTTCAGAAGCATTTTTTCTGAAGAAAGGCTTGTACAGATCCGCTGTGAAGGAGCTGGATGCTACCAACAGCTGGGAATCTGCTGTGGAGATTGAAGCGGCAATGATCGCTGCAAGCAGAAGTCCACAGATGCCGGCAGGGAAGAACTTTCTGGCCATAGCAATGAAAACAAGTTTCTGATTTCCCTGAGTAAGCAGTTCCGCACCCATAACCATTCTTCCAAAGTAAGCAATCAAAACAGCAGAGAACAGTGAGATGATTACCCATACGATAGCTACGATAGAAGATTTCTTGATCATGGATGGTTTCTCGATAGACATAAAACGTACCAGGATATGTGGCATACCGAAGTATCCTAATCCCCATCCAAGTCCGCTGACAATATCCTGCCAGCTGGCATCAAAGATACCGCCTCCGAAAGCACACTGTGTTACAGCGCCTGTAGCGGCATCAGTATACTCATATACCGTAGTAAGAGCAGTAGGATCCAACAGATCACTGTGACCGATACAGACTACAAGAGGTACAAGCATCAGTGCAAGCATCATCAGTAATCCCTGGAAGAAGTCTGTCCAGCAAACAGCAGTAAAGCCACCAAAGAAAGTGTAGGCAACAATGATCAGCAAGAATGCGAACATAGCAATCTTAGGAGAAACTGTTGGGAACAAAGTTGTAAATACGGAAGTACCGGCTACCAGTGCAGATGCTACATAAATGGTATATGCAAACAGGAAGATCAGTGCACATGTCAACTGCAGTGATCTGGAGTCTGTTGCAAAACGATTTGTCAGATACTGTGGTAATGTGATCGCATCATCTGCAGCTTTAGAGAATGTACGCAGACGTTTTGCGCACAGAATCCAGTTGGCAGCTGTACCTAATGCAAGACCAATACCAATCCACATCTGTCCGAAACCGAAAGCTAAGATCGATCCCGGAAGCCCCATCAGCAGCCATGCAGACATATCGGATGCCTGTGCGGACAGTGCTGTTACCCAAGGTCCCATGGATCTTCCACCAAGGAAGAAGTCCTCGGAGTTCTTATTGGTACCGTTAAAGTAAAATACTAACGCTACGCCAAGCAAAATGGCGAAATACGCAATAAAAGTAATGATTTCCCAATTCATATTCTTTTATCCTTTCCTTATATTATTTTATATGATGATATCGGGCAGGATTGTAAGAAGGCATAGCATTTATACAATCCATAGGTATCAAAATCATAACTGAAGGCGTTTTTAACCCACAATAACATTTAATTTACCGCAATTGGACGGATATTGTCAATAGTTTGAGGAAAATACGTTGTTGCCCGGTATTTTTCATGTTTTGCGGTTAGTTAAAGCGAACAGATTATTTTTTAACAAATTATGTAAAAATCACGAAATATTGATGGAATATCGCGTGGTATTGTGAGATAATAGAAAAGTAAGAGTTGTGTTCTAAAAAATAGAAAACGAGGTAGAACAGCATGAAACTGATCAAAGAAAAGAAGATCTATACAGGGGATGGTATGATTGAAAATGGTTATATCCGCTTCGATGAGAAGATTGAAGAAGTCGGAGATATGACAGGATTTGAGCCGAAAGAAGATGATCTTGAGGTGAACTGTGCTGGAACGATGGTGGTTCCGGGATTTATCGATATTCATAGCCATGGTGGTTATGGAAAAGATAATATGGATGCTACACCGGATGAGATTGATGAGATGGTTAAGCAGATGACAAAGCAGGAGGGAATCACAACTTACTTCTGTACAACTATGACTCAGACCTATGAGAACATCGAGAAAGCAATGCAGAATATTCATGATGCGGCACAGAAGAACCCGGTGATCAAAGGAATCCACGTAGAGGGACCATTTATCTCAACTGTGTTTAAGGGAGCACAAGATCCTTCTTATATTAAGAAACCAGATGAAAACACACTGGAAAAATGGAATGAGATCAGTGGTGGACTGATCCGTATTGTTACTTATGCACCAGAAGAGGCTGATCCGTCATTTGAGATATGGTGCAAGGAAAATGGAGTTGTCTTAAGCGCAGGACATTCGAATGCATTATACGGGGAATTGAATGCAAGCGGAGCAACACATGTGACTCATCTTTACAATGCACAGCGAGGACTGAATCACAGAGAGCCGGGGGTAACAGGATATGGTATGCTGGCAGAAGGGATACACGCAGAGCTAATCTGTGACGGAAAGCATATTGTACCGGATATGGTGAAACTCGCATGCAAAGTAAGAGGGTATGATGGAATCGAGCTGATCACAGACTCTATGCGTGCGAAAGGAATGCCGGAAGGAAAGAGCGAATTGGGCGGACAGGTCGTAATCGTAAAAGATGGTATGGCAAAACTGGAAGACGGAACGATCGCAGGAAGTATCCTTACATACATTCAGGCATTTAAAAATGTTATGGAATTTACAGGAGCTACTGTTGAAGAAGCGGTTAAGATGACATCCGGAAACCAGGCGAAGGAATTTGGACTTGAGACCAAGGGTGCAATCGCAGTTGGAAAAGATGCAGATATGGTTGTATTAAATGATGCGTTTGATTTAGTACAGACAATCAGCTATGGTAAACTCGCATAAGGAATAAGAAGTTATAAAATATATCTACAGAAGCAGGAAGCAAATAGATTTGATCTATGAAAATATGGGGTGGCTTCCAAAGCACTCGATATAAATATAATGAAATGAGAGGGTATTAAACATGGAAGTAATTGTAAAGAAGAATTATGAAGAGATGAGCAAGGCAGCGGCAACATTGTTTGCAGCAGAGATTATGGAGAATCCAAAGACAATCCTTGGAATGGCAACAGGATCTACACCGGTTGGTCTGTACAAAGAGCTTGTTAAGATGTATGAGGCGGGAGATCTTGATTTCTCTCAGGTTACTACATTCAACCTGGATGAGTATATCGGGCTGGCACCGGAGCATGATCAGAGCTATCATTATTTCATGAATGACAATCTTTTCGATCATGTAAATATCAACAAAGAGAATGTACATGTACCGGATGGGGTTGGATTTGAAGCTGGAGAGTCAGGAAAAGCATATGAAGAGCTGATGGCAAAGACAGGACAGGTAGAAATCCAGCTGCTTGGACTTGGATGCAATGGACATATCGGATTCAACGAGCCGGCAGATGAGTTTACAAAAGTAACAGGTGAGATCGACCTGACAGACAGCACAATTGAAGCGAATAAGCGTTTCTTTGAGAAGAAAGAAGATGTGCCGAGAAAAGCTGTTTCTATGGGGATCGGAACAATTATGCGTGCAAAGAAGATCGTACTTCTTGTAAACGGAGAGAATAAAGCAGAGATCCTGAAAGAAGTAGTAAACGGACCGGTTACACCAAAGGTACCTGGAAGTATCTTACAGTTCCATCCACATGTAACAGTGATCTGTGACGAAGAGGCAGCAAAGTACCTGTAAAATGCCTGTAAGAGGTCCTTAACTGACATACGGTTAACGCTTAATAGCAGCTTGTGTCCAGAGAGACTTCTTAGTAAACGATAAGAACCATGAAGAAGCTGCCAACGGCAGCTTCTTCTGATATGTAGAGCTTTAACATAGAAGGAAAACAGAACATATGAAAACAACAATATTAGAAGCATGCACAGATTGTGTACAATCAGCGATCAATGCGCAGAAAGGTGGCGCAGACCGAATCGAGCTTTGTAGTAATCTTGTGATCGGAGGACTTACTCCGGGAAAAGCATTATTTGATCTTGTAAAAAAATATACGAATATCAAGACAAGAGTTCTTCTTCGTCCAAGATATGGAGATTATTGTTATGACCAGTATGAGTTTGAACAGCTAAAAGAGGAAGTTCAGATGTACTGTGAGATGGGAGCTGATGGAGTTGTCATCGGAATGCTCAATCCGGATGGTACGTTGGATACAGAGCATATGGCAGAGCTTATTAAGGCAGCAGGAAATAAAGAGAAAGCGCTTCACCGTGCATTTGATGTCTGCATAGATCCGATGAAAGCACTCGAAGAAGCCATTGAACTTGGATTTGATACGATTCTGACAAGTGGACAGAAGGAAACAGCATGGGAAGGAAGAGAGATGCTGAAAGCACTTCAGGAAAAAAGCGCAGGAAGAATAGAAATCCTTGCCGCAAGTGGGATTGGTGCAGAATCAATAGAAAAGCTTCTTCCATATACTGGAATTACTTCTTATCATATGTCTGGAAAAATCGTAGTGGACAGTGCGATGAAATATAGAAAAGAAGGAATAGGACTTGGATTGTCAGAGCGTGGAGATTATGCGCTCTGGCAGACTTCGGAAGAAGAAATCGTGAAAGCAGTAAAGGTTTTAAAAACAATAGATTAACTTCAACAGACGTGTCTTGCACAGCTTGAAAAAAACAGTTATACTCATAGACAAAGGTAAAAACAGTAACAATTTTAACAGGAGAAAGCGGATTATGATCAAAGTAATAGCAAGTGATATGGATGGAACACTTCTTGGAGACAATCATAAAGTAGCACCGGAGACAGTAGAAGCGATCCGTGAAGCACAGGCGGCGGGAATCCGCTTTATGATAGCAACCGGAAGAAGTTATAATGGAGCAATGGAAGAATTAAAAGATCTGGATCTTGGCTGTGATTTTATTGTGGGCTCAGGCGCAGAGGTACGCAACCCAAAGGGTGAAATTCTAAAAAGCATAGGATTTACATATGAGGTCTGCAATGAGGTGGCAAAGGTATTGGAAGAATATCCAATCTCGGTATTGTATTGTGCCGGACCTTATGAGTATCGTGTGGGAACACCGGAGGAAGTAGAGGAGAGTATTGTTCGTCAGATTCAGTTGTTCCATTTATCTGAGTGCAGAGACCAAATAGAGCAGTCAGAACTTTATAAGCGAGTGAAGGCAAGTTCAAGACGAATCGATTCTGTGGACGAATTAGAGAAACAGGGAATTATAATCCATAAGATTTTCCTTTTTACAGGCGATCTGGAGATGCTTGATAAGATCAAGCGCAGACTGATGCAGAATCCGGAGCTCGCAGTTGCGTCTTCCTTCTATAATAATCTGGAAATCACGGTAAAAGGAGCGGAGAAAGGACCTGCGATTCAGGAATATATTGAATCTTTAGGTTATACAAAAGATGAAGTGATGGTATTTGGTGACAGCCTGAATGATTACTCTATGTTGTCTATGGATTTTGGCGCAACTGTTGCGATGGAAAATGCAGATGATGAAGTGAAGCAGGTTTCAAAATATGTTACAAAGTCAAATGAAGACTTAGGGGTGGCATATACCATTCATGAACTGTTGAAAAAGCAGGGGATAACTAATTCAAATTGCTAACTGTTCAGAGCCAACCTCCAAAATGCTATGCATTTTGGAGGTGTGGCGTATCCGCCAAATAAAATTTCAAAAACAGTCTTAAAAATGCAAGCA
>OOAD01001531.1_pt1 | contig 12398 bp, 10 predicted proteins | sample 1671151 | NCBI WGS metagenome assembly OOAD01 (sample SAMN06348127, study PRJEB24527) | human gut metagenome | biome: human gut; feature: ankylosing spondylitis patient; material: feces | host: Homo sapiens | place: China | collected 2015-10
ATTGAAAATTTGTGGCCACGGGACGGTTCTTGCCCTCTACCGCTGCGCTCAAAACGCATTTTCAACAAATGTTTCCGAATTGTTAAGACGCAAAAAATAAGTAGCGGGGCTCTGCTCATGTATGTGGGTCACCGTTTGCTCCGAACGAAGTTCCTGCCCCTGTTTGCGCAGCGGCGTTGACGGAAAGTCGGTATCACGTCCGGTCGGCTTATGAAATTTTCAAGGTACGTTTCTCATAAAGAAAAATACCGCCCAAGCAGCGCAGCGATGGATTTTGTCGGGGTGAATCGGCGGCAAAATGAATCGGGTGTGTTGCGGGGCGGTTAATCTTTCAGGGATGATCCACGGCGAGGCAGTGTTCAAAATGAACACGACCACATCTTGTGGATGGTTTCAAACCAATCCACAAAATCGGTGGGATTTGTGACAGAGAATATCATGGTTTGCAGGGTGCGTCAAGATGGCTTTGTGAAATTTATTGCGATAAAGTTGTGATAGTAGGACTTATTTGCCGGAAATTGAAACATCTTACAGAGAATTTTTGCGCACAAATTGGAAAATCAGCACATCTGTGCTATACTCAAAGCAGAATTTGTTGAGCTAAAACGGAGGTATTGAACCATGGCAGAGAAAAACACCGCCGACATTGGATTTGAAAAGCAGATTTGGGATGCCGCCTGTGTGCTCCGAGGCAATATGGATGCTTCGGAGTACAAGAGCGTTGTCCTCGGACTGATTTTCCTGAAATATATTTCGGATCGTTTCACAGATAAGTATGATCAGTTGGTCGCAGATGGTGATGGCTTTGAGGAAGATCGCGACGAGTACACATCGGAGGGTATCTTCTTTGTGCCTGCTGGCGCACGGTGGGATGATATTAAGAAAAAGGCACATGACCCGGAAATCGGTCAGGTAATCGATGATGCAATGCGCGCTATCGAAAAAGAAAATTCGCGGCTGAAGGACATCCTGCCGAAAAATTTTGCACGCCCGGAACTGGATAAACGCCGTTTGGGTGAAGTTGTTGACCTGTTCACCAACATCAAAATGATTGAGCATGGCAGCGAAAAGGACATTCTGGGGCGCACCTATGAATATTGTTTGTCTATGTTTGCAGAGCAGGAAGGCAAACGTGGCGGCGAATTTTTCACTCCGTCCTGCGTTGTGCGGACGCTGGTGGAAGTGCTGCAACCGTTCAAGGGGCGTGTGTATGACCCCTGCTGCGGCAGTGGCGGTATGTTTGTGCAGTCTGCAAAGTTTGTAGAAAACCACAGCGGCAATATCAACGATATTTCGATTTATGGTCAGGATTCCAACCCTACAACGTGGAAGCTGGCGCAGATGAACCTTGCCATCCGTGGCATTGAGCCTGACCTCGGCAAGTATGCGGCAGACACCTTTCTCGATGACCAGCACCCCACGATGCGCGCAGATTATATCATGGCAAACCCGCCATTCAACCTGTCTAACTGGGGCGCAGAGCAGCTCAAGGATGATGTGCGCTGGCAGTATGGTATGCCGCCGGCTGGCAATGCTAACTTTGCATGGCTTCAGCACATGATCTATCACCTTGCGCCCGGTGGTCGGATGGGCATGGTTCTGGCAAACGGTTCACTGTCCTCCCAGTCCGGCGGCGAGGGCGAGATTCGCAAGAACATTGTGAATGCTGATTTGGTGGACTGCATTATTGCCATGCCGACACAGCTTTTCTATACGACCCAGATTCCCGTTTCGCTCTGGTTTATCTCCAAGCGCAAAAAGCAGCCCGGAAAAACACTGTTCATTGACGCTCGAAAGATGGGCGTTATGGTAAGCCGCAAACTGCGCGAACTGACGGATGGAACAAAAGAAGAATACAAAAATGAAGATGGCACATTAAAAAATGAGATCAAAAAGATTGCCGACACCTACAACGCTTATGTTTCGGGAACATTGGAAGATGTCAAGGGCTTCTGTGCTGTTGCCACCACAGAAGAAATTGCAAAGCAGGACTATATCCTGACACCGGGGCGTTACGTTGGCATCGAGGAGCAGCAGGACGATGGTGAACCTTTTGAAGAAAAAATGGCTCGTCTGACCTCGGAACTGTCGGATTTGTTCGTACAGTCGCACAAGCTGGAAGCGGAAATCAAGGAGAAGCTGGGGGCGATTGGATATGAAATATAATCTCGCTGATGTTTGTGTGCGCCTTAGCAGCGGAAAAGGGATTCCTGCAAAAATGATTGAATCCAGCGGACGATTCCCGGTGTATGGGGGCAATGGTTTGAGAGGATACACTGAACAAAGCAACTTTGATGGGGAATGTGCAATCATCGGACGACAAGGTGCATTTTGTGGTAATGTAAGATTCTTCAGCGGAAAAGCCTATATGACAGAGCACGCGATTGTTGCGGTCGCTAATAAAGACCATAACACAAGATATTTGGCGTATCTCCTTTCGATAATGTCGTTAGGACATCTTTCGGCGCAGTCGGCTCAACCGGGATTATCCGTAAAAACGCTGTCTAAAGTTACAGTTGACCTTCCTTCAAAAGAAGAACAGGATAAAGCGGTTAACATTTTATCAAGTCTGGAGGATAAAATTGCTGAAAATAGTAAAATAAACGATAATTTAGCGGCTTAAAGCTGAATGTTGGAGACATCAATTTCGCCAGACATAAGTTTTGGCAACAAAGTGTCTCTCAAAGATGCAAGGTGTTGATTTTCTTGTTCTAAATTCTTCTGCTCATTAAAAATCGGCGAGCAGAAGTCGTTAAATTTGGCCAGTGTACCGGTATCAGGGATAACCGCTGGAACATTTTTCATTGTACTGCCTGAAACTTCCTTGAAGGTTGAACCAGACGCAGCTCCTTCAATAGTCGGAAGGTTGTTCTTTAAGAAAAAGTACACAAATGCTGTTCCAATTTCGGGTTTCGGAACAACGGATTTGAAACCTTGATTTGTTGTTACCTCCCCATTTGAAATTGCAATATACCCAATCGGAGCACGCGAAGAAAACAAAACTGTTCCTTCTGGCATAATAGATGCGCTGCTGTTTTTTAGTCCAAGTTCTGTAATGTCAGTTTCGCCGTGCGATATGAATTTTGACTTGTTAATGGACAAATCCTTTGGGGTTATCCATGCAATACCGTTATCAGTATAGTATTCTGGCTTGGCTTTTGAAGGTGTGCTACCACCAATCACAGTTCCAAGACTACTTATTGTCCCAGTTTTCCAGTTGGGATTTGCATTAGCAACAAACAATTCTTGAAAATAAGCAGTTGCTTGCCGCTCTAAATTATCGTTTATTTGCTTCTATCAAAAAGAAAGGGTGTATATAGTGAAAGATGACATGAAAGAAAAGGTGGCAAATTTTATTCTTGACTTTCAAGCACGTAACAGGCAGGCACGGGATGCAAGAGAAGCTGAAATTATTCAGACAGAGCAAATTCGTTCTGTAATGAGAGGTGCTTCTGCATTGGTGGAAGCAAATATTCCTAGAGAACAGAGCGTTTTTCTTTTGCAAAAATACTGGGATTTACGGCCAAGTGAGGCTAAAAAAGCTATTTGGCAAGCTGAAAACAGAGCTAAAAAGGGTTGATCTAATCTAAACCTCACAGTGGCGAGGTTTTACGGAGAAACTGCCACTGCCGTCGTTCTCTGAAATCGTAATAAGGAGATACGGCGATGAAAAATCAGATTATCAACGAGATACAGCGAAAAATGCTGCCGTATCTCAATAATGAACAGCTTTTACAGCTGAAAATGGTGCTGGAAACATCGTTTCAAGGGCTGATTCTTGATAAGGGCGAAGAACTGCCAAAAGCTGAAGAACAGAACGCAGTAAAAGCGTTTATCACCGCGAAACGAATCGAGGGATGCTCGGAAAAAACGCTGACATACTATTCTAAAACCATCGAAGCAATGCTGAATGGTGTCGGAAAGTTGCCGCAGCAAATCACAACGGATGATTTGCGAAAGTATCTGACCGACTATCAGACGCGGCGGCGCTCAAGCAAGGTGACGATTGATAATATCCGGCGCATTCTTTCCAGTTTTTTCTCATGGCTGGAAGATGAGGACTTCATTGTGAAAAGCCCTGTCCGAAGGATTCACAAAGTAAAAACGGCAAAAATCATCAAGGAAACATATACGGATGAAGCACTGGAACTGATGCGCGATCACTGCTCGACGGTGCGGGATTTGGCAATCATTGATTTGCTGGCTTCATCGGGAATGCGTGTTGGTGAAATGGTGACACTTAACCGGGAGGATATCAATTTCAACGAACGTGAATGTGTAGTCTTTGGCAAAGGCAACAAGGAACGGTTGGTTTACTTCGATGCAAGGACGAAAATTCACTTACAGAATTATCTGGATGAACGAGCCGACAACAACCCAGCCCTTTTTGTGACACTGAAAACCCCACACGAACGATTGATGATTGGCGGCGTGGAAACAATGCTGCGAGAATTGGGACGGAGATTAAATCTTAACAAGGTGCATCCGCACAAGTTCCGACGGACTTTGGCGACATCGGCAATCGACAAGGGAATGCCGATTGAACAAGTGCAGCAGCTTTTAGGGCATCAGAAAATTGACACAACAATGCACTATGCAATGGTAAAACAACAGAATGTGAAATTGGCACATAGGAAATTTATTGGATGAGGTGAAAAGATGGCAGTTGTAAAATTGGCTGATATATGTCAAAAAATCGGAAGCGGTGCAACGCCACGAGGTGGAAAAGAGGCCTATCGAGTAGAAGGCATTGCTCTTGTAAGGAGCCAAAATGTTCTGGATTTTTCTTTTTCTAGTGATGGGCTAGCATACATCAATGATGAGCAGGCAGATAAGTTGAGAAATGTTGAACTTCAATCCGGAGATGTTCTTCTCAATATTACAGGTGACTCTGTTGCTCGCGCATGTTTAATGGACGATGATTACTTGCCGGGACGAGTGAACCAGCATGTTGCAATCATTCGTGTTGATGAAAGCAAGGCGGTAAATAGCTATCTGCTGTACTATTTACAATGGCGTAAAAGCCATCTGTTGCAGCTTGCATCAGCAGGCGCAACACGAAATGCGCTGACGAAAGGTATGATTGAGCAATTAGAAATTGACTTGCCTTCACTCGATGAGCAAAGAAAAGTCGTTGGAATTCTTGATTCTATTCAAAACAAAATAAAACTGAATCACGAGATAAACGATAATTTACAGCAGCAAGCTAACGCTTTATTTGCTCGCTACTATGATTGTGCGGAGACTGAAATCAGTTTTACTGAAATCATCCAAATTCTTGGCGGAGGAACTCCGAAAACCAGTGAAAGTGCATATTGGAATGGTGATATTCCTTTCTTTACGCCTAAAGATGTAGGAAATCCTTACACACTCACGACTGAAAAGACAATTACAGAAGATGGTCTTGCTCACTGCAATAGTCGCCTTTACACAATAAATACAGTTTTCGTTACTGCAAGAGGCACCGTTGGTAAAGTTGGTTTGTCGGGTGTTCCCATGGCAATGAATCAGTCATGCTATGCTCTTATTGGTAAAGCTACGCATCCGCTTCTTGTTTATTTCTACACACTTAAAGTTATTGATAAGCTAAAACATAAAGCAAGCGGAGCCGTATTTGACGCAATTACAACTAGAGATTTTGAATCGGAACACATTCTGAAGCTTTCCAACGATGATGAGAGAGCATTTTTGGATGTAGTCGAGCCGATGTATCAAGTTATGCTAAGTAATTCCATCGAAAACATGCATCTTGCATCGCTAAGAGATTCGCTGCTGCCAAAGCTAATGTCCGGCGAACTTGACGTTTCCGGTATTCGGCTTTAAGCTGCTAAATTATCGTTTATAAAAGAAATGAAGGAATAACATGGATAATTCTGACAAAACACGAACCAGTAGCCATGACAGTTGGGTTATCTGGGATCTGAATGACTATTTGGACGGAATTTCGCTGATAAAGAATGAAATGGCTAATGTAGAACCCGAAGAGAGCGCGAAGCATTATTTCTTTCGAGGACAAGCCAGCTATGATTGGAATGTTATGCCGGGAATATTTCGTAACGGAATGTTGGCGCACGAGTATGATATGATTCGTGCTGCGTACATACGGAACCCAAGAGACTTCGGCGATACGATGACGGCGTTTGAAAAGCTTGCAAAGTTGCAGCATTACGGACTGCCAACAAGACTATTGGATGTTACAGAAAATCCATTGGTTGCTCTGTTTTTTGCGTGCCAGACCAATCAAGATATATCGATTTCAGATGGGAAGACTGTGTTGTTGCCGCCAACAGACGGACGCGTTTATTTTAAGCAGGAGTATGGAAAATCGTATGACGATGACGAGATTAAGGTTCTGTCCTATTTGGCAACAGAAAAGATAACAGGAAACTTCAAGTTGGAAACGTTACTCGACAAGCTTCAGAAGGAAGGCATCTATTCAAAAGCTGATGCGGTCAATTGCAGAAAAAATGGATATAAGAGTATCATTGAAATCATTCAGAACAACTATTTTGTTTTATCAAATCTTAATAACGAACGTTTGATAAGGCAAAATGGCTCATTCTTGATCTGCGGACAATATAATATTCAGATCGCAGGAGAGGGGGCTGGAGAATACATTATAAAAAGAGCCTATAAAAATGTTCGGGACGAATTTGATGAGTTCAGCTTTAGAATCCCGGCAGAATCAAAAGAGCACATTCTAAGGGAGTTGGATTTTTACAATATAAACGAAGGAAGCCTGTTCCCTGAATTGGAACACCAAATGGCGTATATAAAAGATGTGCATGTAAACGTGCCATCCCTACAAGATGAGCCATTTGAAATGTTTGATGTGGCTTCAATGAATGGTGATACTGCAACACTGGAGAAAACACAACATGTCGAAGATAGTCAAATCGTTAGAGACATTTTGAAAGAGAAAATCAATCCGATTCTTTTTGATGAATGCTATGTTGCAGTTCAGGAAAGCTTGATTCCTGATTGGTACAACAAAGAAATCGGGCAGAGTAAGGCACGAAAAGCCTTAGCAGATGCCTTACAGAAATATTCATCGATGGAACGCCCTATGGCAAAAACTGTGTCAAAGTCAATCATTGACGATATAGTTAATGCCATCACAAAAGAGCTCGAAAAAAATCAAGATTGATTTATTGGTGGAGAAAGAATATGCTTTTCAATGAAGACACCTTTGAACAAGCTGTCATAGAATTATTCGAGAACATGGGCTACACCCATATTTATGCTCCCGATATGAACCGGACGGATTACAGCCGCCCGCTGCTGGACGATGTTTTGCGGGATTGTCTGGTGCGGCTGAATCGCAGCCTTCCGGCTGTGGCAATTGATGAAGCCATCCTGAAACTGAATGATTTTGATGCGAGAAGCCTATTGCGGAAGAATATTATTTTTATGGACTATCTGCAAAACGGTATCACGGTCAAATACGCAGTCAAGGGTGAAGAACGGTCTTCGGTAGTAAAGCTGATTGATTATGCAGATGCAGACAAAAATGATTTCTATGTGGTAAACCAGTATACCTTCGTGGAAAATGGAAACAACCGCCGCCCGGATATTATTTTGTTTATCAATGGCTTGCCGCTGGTTTTGATGGAACTGAAAAGTCCTTCCAAGGACGAAGTGGGCGCAGAAAACGCATACAACCAGATTCGGAACTACATGAAGGACGTTCCCTCGATGTTCTATTATAATGCAATCTGCGTAATCAGCGACCTTTCGACCAACAAGGCAGGAACAATCACTTCTGGTCTTGACCGTTTTATGGAGTGGAAAACGAAAGATGGCGATTACGAAAATACGGCGTATGCGCAGTTTGATACCTTTTATGAGGGGATGTTCCAGAAAGCACGGTTGCTGGATATTCTGAAAAATTTCATCCTGTTTTCTAGTGATGGGCAGAAGCCGATTAAAATTTTGGCTGGGTACCACCAGTATTTTGCAGTGCGAAAAGCTATCGAAAAGGCCAAGATTGCCACTAAAACGGATGGTAAGGGTGGTGTGTTCTGGCATACGCAGGGCAGCGGGAAATCGCTGTCGATGGTATTCTATGCCCATTTGCTGCAAGAAGCTTTGGATAGCCCTACCATCGTTGTGATGACTGATCGCATTGATCTTGATGACCAGCTTTACACGCAGTTTGCCAAGTGCGCACCTTTCCTGCGTCAGACACCTGTACAGGCAACCAGCAAGGAAAATCTAAGCAAGTTGCTGGATGGCCGAGAAGCAAACGGCATCATCTTCACCACGATGTTCAAGTTTGAGCGTGGCGAGAAGCCGCTGTCCGAACGGAGAAATATTGTGGTGATGGCTGATGAAGCCCACCGCGGACAGTATGGCTTTGATGAAAAAATAGTCATTAAAGAAAATGAACAGGGTGAAAAAGAAGCACATACGGTCATTGGTAATGCCCGTATTATTCATGACGCCCTGCCGAACGCAACCTACATAGGCTTTACGGGAACGCCGATTTCGGCAAAAGATAGAAATACGCGTGAAGTTTTTGGTGATTATATCGATATTTACGATATGACACAGGCTGTGGAGGATGGCGCAACGCGTCCGGTTTACTATGAGAGCCGTGTTATCAAACTCCACCTCGACCAGAATACACTGGCCTTGATTGATGCGACCTACGATGCGCTGGAACAGCAATCGGACGCTGCAACGATTGAAAAAAGCAAAAAGATGTTGGGACAGATGGAGAGTGTGCTGGGGGCAGATTCTACCATTCAATCCCTGTGCGAGGATATTGTCAACCATTACGAAAAGTACCGCGCTAATCTTTTGACGGGCAAGGCGATGATCGTGGCGTATTCGCGCCCGATTGCGATGAAGATTTATCGGAAACTTCTGGAGCTGCGCCCGACATGGAATGAAAAAATCGGCGTAGTTATGACGGGTGGCAACAATGACCCGGAGGATTGGAAAGAAATCATCGGCACAAAATCTCACAAAGAAGAACTTGCCCGGAAATTCAAAGACAACGATGACCCGATGAAGATTGCCATTGTTGTGGATATGTGGCTGACAGGTTTTGATGTGCCTTCACTGGCTACGATGTATGTTTACAAGCCAATGCACGGATACAATCTGATGCAGGCCATCGCGCGTGTCAACCGCGTGTTTAAGGACAAAGAGGGCGGCTTGATTGTAGATTACGTTGGCATTGCATCTGCCCTCAAAGCCGCTATGAAGGAGTATACCAAGCGTGACCAGTCCCGATATGGCGATATGGACATTGCCAAGGTTGCTTATCCAAAGTTTCAGGAAAAGCTTCAGGTGTGCAAAGATTTGTTGCACGGCTTTGATTTCAGCGGATTTATTGGCGGTTCTCCGTTGATGATGGCAAAGCTGGTCACTGGCGGCGTGAACTTTGTTCTGGACGCAAAAGCACCCAAGCGCAAAGATCTGTTCCTGCGAGAAGCTCTGTTGCTGAAACAGTCGCATTCGTTGTGTTCCAGCATGACCACGGAGCAGGAGCGACATGAAGCGGCCTACATGGAAGCAGTCCGTTCTACGGTGGTGAAGATCACCTATGGTGGGAGTGGCGGTAAGACACTTTCTTTGAAAGAAATCAATGCTCAAATCAATGAGTTGCTAAAGGCGAGTATCCAGAGCCAAGGCGTTATCAGCTTGTTTGACAGCAAGCAGGCGGATGAAAATATCAGCCTGTTTGACCCGGCAGTGCTGGATGAAATCTCCAAAATGAAAGAAAAGAACATCGCTGTGGAAATTCTGAAAAAACTGATGGCAGAACAGGTATCGCTTTACAAGCGGACAAATGTTGTGCAGTCGCAGAAGTTCTCGGAGAAAATCGCGCAGCTGATGAACTCCTATTACAATGGGCTGATAACAAACGAAGAAGTTATCAAAGAACTTCTGAAAACGGCACAGGAAATCACAGAGCTGTATAATAATGGTAAGAAATTGGGACTGACGCAGGAAGAGCTGGCGTTCTACGACGCTCTGACCAAGCCGGAGAACATCAAAGACTTTTACCAGAATAACGAATTGATCGACCTGACCAGAGAACTAACCGAGATGCTGCGTAAAAATCGGACGATAGACTGGCAGAAAAAAGAAACTGCTCGTGCCAGTATGCGGAAGATGGTTAAACATCTTCTGAAAAAGTATAAATATCCCCCGGAGGATTACGACACAGCAATCAGCACGGTTATCAGCCAGTGTGAGATGTGGACTGACAACATGGTAGTATGAATTGTATGAAATGTCGTTGATTTGTGCTTGACAATCAGATTTCTTTCCTGTAAAATGATTTTAGAAAATACTATTATCGAAAATAAGAAAGACTGTTTTATGGGAAAGATGATCTTAGATGACCTCCGCAAGCGTCTGGAACGTCTGGACGAAGACGCAGACCTGATGATCGACAATAACGACCGCTATCAGATGGTGATTGTAGGCGGCAGTGCGTTCATTTTGTTGGGCAAGCTGACCCGCGCTACTCATGACATTGATGCCTTGAGTGTTCCGAAAGAACTGTACAGTTTGCTTGGCAAGTACGACATCAACACGGATGTGGAAGCCTATATTGACAACTTTCCCTATAACTATCCCGACCGGTTGCAGCTGCTTCCCTTTGGCGGCACAAAGGTGCAGTTCTACACTCCCAGTCTGGAAGACTTGGTGGTTGCAAAGCTCTGCTCGTTCCGTGATACCGACAAGGCAGACGTGGAGAGCGAAGCGGTACGGAACTCGCTGGACTGGGATTTGCTGGAACATCTTGCAACCGATGAAGATGAGTTGAGAGCCAGCATTTTGAACGACTGGCGGTATCGGGACTTCTATATCCGGTATCAGGCGTATGTGGAGAGGTGGAGACCGTGAGAAAGCTGACATTTGAAGGCTTTTTGAAACAGTATGTAGCAGAGCTTTCCGGCACACAAACTGCCAGCGTCCACAAACTGGCAGACTGCCTGCGTGAGAACCCACGGCTGAAAGAGCCGCTGTACCTCTATGCGCTGGCCTTTGATAAAGTAAATCTGCTGCTCCGCTATACGAAGGGTAACGATTGCTTTGCGGAATATGAGCAGCTTTCCAATTGCTACTCGCTGGCGCAAATGCTGCTGCTTCTGGAAAAGCAGTCACCTGAACTGCCAGAAGGTTATCGGAAGGTCTGGCGTAGCTATTGTTCGGTGCGGGATGCCGTCCTTGCAGACAATGATACAAAAGAGCTGATCCATCGCCGGGTATTGGAACTTCAGCAAAAAAAGAAATTGACGAATTATCGTATCTACACAGATTTGAGGCTGAATCCGGGCAACGTGAACGCATGGCTCAAACACAACGATTCCAGCAAAATGAGCCTCGACTGTGCGCGCCAGATCTACAAGTACGCAAAAAGCTACCCGTCTGTTCGATAAGAAAAAGGAAGTGAGTCTATGACCGCCGTAATTTACGCCCGCTATTCATCGGACAACCAGCGTGAGGAATCCATTGAAGGCCAGATTCGGGAATGCACTGCTTATGCGGAAAAGAACGGCGTCACGGTCATCAAGCACTATATTGACCGTGCGCTCTCCGCCAAAACCGACAACCGCCCGGACTTCCAGCAGATGATCAAAGACAGCGAAAAGCGGCTGTTTGACATCGTGTTGGTCTGGAAACTCGACCGCTTTGCCCGCAACCGCTTTGATTCAGCACACTACGAATACCTGCTGGAACGCAACCATGTCAAGCTGGTATCTGCCACCGAGCCTATCTCTGACAGCCCTGCGGGTATCATGGTCAAGAGTATGCTCACCGGCATGGCTGAATACTACTCGGCAGAACTTTCTGAAAAAGTTGTGCGCGGCATGACCGAGAATGTTCTGAAGGGGAAGTACAACGGCGGCACGATTCCCATTGGTTTTAAGGTGGATGAGGAGAAGTTCTTTCAAATCGACCCGCTGAAAGCGCCCTTTGTTGTCGAAGCATTTCAGAAATACGACGATGGTGCGAGCATGAAGGAAATCATGAACTGGCTGAACGATAGTGGTGTGACTACCAATCGCAACCAGAAGTTTACCTACAACAGCGTCTGGAAGCTGCTGTCGAACCGTCGGTACATCGGTGAAAACCACTTCAAGGACATCGTAATGCCGGACAGCATCCCCGCCATCGTGGACAAGGAGCTGTTCGACCGTGTGCAGGCAAAAATCGAAAAGAACCGCCGCACGCCTGCCCACCACAAGGCCGAGGACGATTATCTACTGACCACCAAGCTGTTCTGCGGAATGTGCGGTGCGATGATGTTCGGGGAGTGCGGCACGAGTCGGAATAAGGTGGTACACCATTATTATAAGTGTGCCAACGCCAAGCGCACCAAGACCTGCAAGAAAAAGACCGTCCGTAAAGAGTGGCTGGAAGATTTGGTCATA